>Ga0209088_10000009_pt1 | contig 225097 bp, 222 predicted proteins | sample S_140625_EF_Meta_FD_187324 | JGI IMG/M metagenome (GOLD analysis project Ga0209088, IMG submission 187324) | Freshwater microbial communities from Lake Simoncouche, Canada to study carbon cycling - S_140625_EF_MetaG (SPAdes) (version 2) | ecosystem: Environmental > Aquatic > Freshwater > Lake... | reverse complement strand
CAGGTGTAACTGGTGATACTGGACCTACTGGCGATACAGGAGAAACAGGTGAAACTGGACCTACTGGTGTAACAGGAGAAACAGGACCTACTGGTGATACGGGTGAAACAGGAGAAACAGGACCTACAGGTGTAACTGGTGATACTGGACCTACTGGCGATACAGGAGAAACAGGTGAAACTGGACCTACTGGTGTAACAGGAGAAACAGGACCTACTGGTGATACGGGTGAAACAGGAGAAACAGGACCTACTGGTGTAACAGGAGAAACAGGTGAAACTGGTCCTACAGGTGTAACAGGTGATACTGGGCCTACAGGTATAACTGGTGAAACAGGACCAACTGGTGATACGGGAGAAACAGGACCTACTGGCGATACAGGAGAAACAGGTGAAACAGGACCTACTGGTGTAACTGGTGATACTGGACCTACTGGCGATACAGGTGAAACAGGAGAAACAGGACCTACTGGAGTAACGGGTGAAACAGGACCAACTGGCGATACGGGCGAAACAGGTGATACTGGGCCAACAGGTGTAACTGGTGAAACAGGACCAACTGGCGATACTGGGTCTACAGGTACAGCTGGCACAAAAATATATTCAGGAACAGGCCCTCCTGATCCTGAACAGGGCTTTGTAGGTGATTTTTATATTGATTTAGTTGCAGGAATACTTTATGTAAAAACTGAATAAATTAATAGCACTTGGCTTTACGGCCAAGTAAAAAATAATTTTAAGCCATCCTAAATTACCGTTTATTGCTAAATTAAGTACCCCCTGGAAGGGGGTACTTAATTTAGTACAACCCGTTAACTGCATCTAAATGGATACAGTTAAATTATGAAGTTAAAGTTAGAGGAATGCCATGGTCTGTTGGATTTAGCATGATAGGACCTACTGGTGAAACAGGAAACACTGGTTATACAGGAGATACTGGACCTACGGGCGACACTGGACACACAGGAGAAACAGGACCTACTGGTGCCCCTGGTACCCCTGGTACTGCTGAAAATACAGGGGCCACAGGAGAAACAGGACCTACAGGATATACTGGTGAAACAGGTGATACAGGAGCCACAGGAGCTACAGGAACAATCTTAAATCCTAGAGGTAATTGGGATTCAGAAACTGAATACGAAGTTAATGACCTTGTTGTTGATTATAACGGACTTACTGGTGATACCTATATATGTATTCTAGCAAATACGGGAGAGAACCCAGCATCAATGGGCTCTATATATTGGACACTATTTGTATCGAAAGGTCCATTAGGACCTACTGGTGATATTGGACCGCTTGGAAATACTGGACCGGCAGGAACACCCTTAATCCCTATGGGTATATGGACTGTTTATCCTAATTATAATCTTAATGAACTAGTTATTGATCCAACTGATAATAATACATATATATGTATTCTTGCAGGACCTCCGAAAAATCCACCTTCTACAGAGCCAACCTATTGGACAATATTTGTAGGGGGGGGTCCTACAGGTTTTACTGGAGATATAGGAGTAACAGGACCGGCAGGAACACCTTTAATCCCTAGAGGTCTATGGGATGTAGGAAATAGCTATATTGTCAATGAGCTAGTTGTTGATACAATTGATAATAATAGCTATATATGTATTCTAGGAAATAGTGGGGAGCAACCTTCTACATCATCGACATATTGGACACTGTTTGCTCAAGCAGGTCCTACAGGTTTTACGGGCTATACTGGTGAAACAGGACCGGCAGGAACACCCTTAATTCCTAGAGGTATATGGAATTCAGCTACTGCTTATATTATTAATGACTTAGCTATTGATACAATTGATAATAATACTTACATATGTATTTTAGGAAATACAAATGAACAACCTTCTACATCATCATCGTATTGGACACTGTTTGCAGAGAAAGGTCCTACAGGTGTTACAGGCTATACTGGTGAAACAGGACCGGCAGGAACACCCTTAATTCCTAGAGGTATATGGAATTCAGCTACTGCTTATGATGTTAATGACTTAGCTATTGATACAATTGATAATAATACTTACATATGTATTCTAGGAAATACAAATGAACAACCTTCTACATCGTCAACCTATTGGACACTATTTGCTCAAGCAGGTCCTACAGGTGTTACAGGCTATACTGGTGATACTGGTGCAACAGGTGCTCCAGGAACACCCTTAACTCCTAGAGGTGTATGGGATATAGATACTATTTATTATATTAATGACCTAGTTTTTGATACAATTACTGGTAATAGCTATTTATGTATTATAACAAATACAGGAGAGCAACCTTCTACATCACCTAACCTCTGGGTACTATTTGTGGCGGCAGGTCCTACAGGTTTTACAGGAAATACAGGAAATACAGGAGATACAGGACCTACTGGTGATACAGGTGTAACTGGACCTACTGGTGAAACTGGACCTACTGGTGAAACTGGACCTACTGGTAGTACTGGTGATACTGGTGTAACAGGGCCTACAGGTTTTATAGGCGTTACTGGCGATACTGGGCCTACTGGCGATACTGGGCCTACTGGTACTCCTGGTTCGGCAGATAATACTGGAGCCACAGGACCCACTGGAAATACAGGACCTACTGGTGAAACTGGTGATACAGGTCCTCCTGCAAGATATCTTACTGAGAATTTTATAGTGGGTGGAGGCAATGGAACTAATACACTTGGATATTCATATGATGCTTTTACTTGGGAAATATCTGAGTCTGGAAATTCTGTGTTTGCAGACTTATGTAATGTAGTTTCATGGAATGGCTCATTATGGGTTGCAGGTGGTCAAGTTAATAATCGATTAGCATATTCGCCTAATGGAATTGATTGGACTGCCTCATCATCTGGAAATTCTGTCTTTACAACTACATGTAATGCTATTGGATGGAATAGCTCAATATGGGTTGCTGGTGGTGAAGGAACTAATCAAATGGCGTATTCGTATGATGGAATTACCTGGACAGCTTCAGAATCTGGAAATTCATTACTTACAACACGGGCGAGTGCAATTGCATGGAGTGGTTCATTATGGCTTGCGGCCGGTAATGGAACAAAACTTTTAATATATTCATATGATGGTATTAATTGGAATGGAATTACAACTACAAGTGATGTAAGCCCTTTTACTACAATTCCATTTATCCCTAATGCATTAGTATGGAATGGCTCATTATGGATTATTGGAGGAGCAAGATCAGGAGGAAGTCCAGTAGGTGCAGTTATGCTATCATATTCATACGATGGTATTAATTGGACTGCTTCACCCAGTGGAAATGCAGCATTTTATAATGGTGCATGTCGTACTATAGCATGGAATGGCACTCTCTGGGTTGCTGGAGGTAGTGGAGCAAATAGACTAGCATATTCATCTGATGGAATTGTCTGGACAGGCTCAACATCTGGTAATTTAATATTAACAACAAGTTGCGAAGCAGTAAGCTGGAATGGCTCAATGTGGATTGCTGGAGGTTATGGAACAAATAGAATGGCATATTCATACGATGGAATTAATTGGTCAATTTCTGAATCTGGAAATACTCTTTTTTCAACATATTGTCTTGCTGTTTCATCTCGTCATCTACCATCAAATCCTTATACAACTCCACTTATAATCCCTAATGTTACTGAAAATTTTGTTGTTGCAGGTGGCCAAGATGGAAATAAACTTGCCTATTCATATGACGGTCTTGTTTGGAAAATATCCGAGTCTGGAAACTCTATTTTTAAAGGTTCAACCTCTGGGGGACTAACTTTTGCAGGTTCATCTAATTTTATAGCATGGAATGGCACCATCTGGGTTGCTGGTGGTAGCGGAACAAACAGAATAGGCTATTCTTCTGATGGAATTAATTGGACCGCCTCGGTATCTGGATCAGCTATGTTTACCTCCCATTGTTATACATTAGCTTGGAATGGCTCATTATGGGTTGCTGGAGGTATTGGAACAGGAGCTGTTGGATATAACACTATGGCATATTCGTATGATGGAATTAATTGGACGGAATCAGCATCTGGAACTGCTGTACTTACCGGAACATGTAATGCAGTTGCATGGAATGGTTCGCTGTTAGTTGCTGGTGGTGCTGGCGTTACTTATAGCATAGCATATTCATACGATGGTATTAACTGGACAAACTCATCTGTCTTAAATGTCAACTTTACATGTAATGGAATTGCAACAAATGGTTCAATGTGGCTTGCTGGTGGTGGTGGTACTAATAGAATTCTATACTCATATGATGGAATTATCTGGACAGCATCCGCCTCTGGAGATTCTACCTTTACAGATGTAGTGTACGCTTTAACATGGAATGGCTCAATGTGGGTTGCTGGAGGCATCGGAACAAATACTATGGCATATTCATCTGATGGAATTAATTGGACCGCTTCATCATCTGGAAATGAACTTTTGACTAGTATTTGTATAGCAGTAGCATGGAACGGTTCAGTATGGATTGCTGGAGGCACAGGCACTTCTAATTTAATATATTCATACGATGGTATTAACTGGGTTCCTTCAGTATCAGGTTATACTTTATTTAAAGAATTAAATTATTGTATTGCACTAGCTAGTCGTCGTGTATTACCTCGTGTTGGAACAAAAACATCTGAAATACCTAAGCTTCTTACTGAAAATTTTATGGTTGCTTGTGCTGAGGACGGAAATGTACTTGCCTACTCATATGATGGCCTCATTTGGAAAGCATCTGGATCATCTCTTTTTACAGTACAGTGTAATACCGTTGCATGGAATGGTTCATTATGGGTTGCTGGCGGTAATGGAACAAACAGCGTAGGCTATTCTTCTGATGGAATTAATTGGACCGCCTCAGAATCTGGAACAGATATTTTTACCTATTGTTATTCACTAGGGTGGAATGGTTTACTATGGGTTGCTGGGGGTAATGGAACAGATAATATGGCCTATTCATATGATGGGATTAACTGGGTGGCAAGTGTTTCTGGAAATTCTATATTTAGCGGTGCATGTCTAACAATTGCATGGAATGGTTCACTATGGGTTGCTGGAGGCAATGGAACAAATAGTTTGGGATATTCATATGATGGTATTAACTGGTTTGGCTCATCTTCTGGAACAACTCTTATTACTCAATGCCAAGCAGTAGCATGGAATGGTATACTATGGGTTGCTGGTGCTAATGGTGCTACTAATAGAATGGCGTATTCGTCTGATGGAATTACCTGGACAGCGTCAACCTCTGGTAATTCTGTCTTTACAACTAATGTTTATGCTTTAGCATGGAATGGTTCCTTATGGATTGCTGGAGGCGATGGAACAAATCAAATGGCAAATTCAACTGATGGAATTACCTGGAACGCTATATCATCTGGAAATGAATTACTTACCAGTAGATGTCTAGCAGTAGCATGGAATGGCTCAGTATGGATTGCTGGAGGCACAGGCGCTAGTAATTTAATATATTCATACGATGGAATTAACTGGATTTCTTCACCATCTGGTAGTGGTGTATTTAAAGAATCAAATCATTGTATCGGACTAGGTGTTCGCCGTGTATTACCGTATGTTGGAACATCAACTATTGGGTTAGCCTATGCAACTGGTGCAACAGGTAATGTATTAACAATTGCTGGCGACATAGTACCTGCTACTAATGAAGTATATAGCCTCGGCACAACTGGCACACGATGGAAAGATGTCTATGTTGGAACAGGCTCAGTTCATATTGGTAATTCCAAACTATCGGCTATTGGAGATGATATTATAATGACAGGCAATCTAATTCCTGCTGAAAATCAAACATATACACTCGGCTCAACTGGCTCACGCTACATTGACGCTTTTTTTGGTCCTGGAACAATTAATATTGGAAGCGGAGAAACAGGTGGTATAAACGGAACACTTGGAGCAAATAATCAAGGAACGGTGTGGACTGAGTATGGATTTGCTACGCCCTATATTAATGTTGGACCAGATCCAGACATATATAATCCAAATACGTATGGTGGATGGAAGATTGGACCAACTGGTATTGCTGGAACAGATACTTATGACCTTATTGCTCAACAGAAATCTACTGAAACTGGCTCAACTGGAGAAACAGGGCCTATATTTTCACTAATTCGAAATCCTACACCAAGCTATGTAGCAGGTAATGAACCCTATGCTGCCCCAGGCTCACTTATTACAACAACAGTAGGAACAACTCAGACACGTATCTATCAAGTTGGACCAGTTACTGCTACGGCTACTTCAAAGTTCCTTATTATGGCAAATGTAGTCTTTATAGGAGGTAATCATACTGTTCAAATGACTGTTGGACGGGCAACATCAACAGGTGCTAATAATACAAACTCGACAAATATTGTATCTGATGTGTCGCCGCTTACATTACCAAATACAAATCCTGCTTATTATATTTCTGGAGTTCCAGCTATTGGATCAACTCCATCACAAAACGCAAGTGGGCATTCAATTGATACACCTGGGGCAGGAACATTCTATTACACAATATGGATGTCTTCTTCTAGTTCACATAATTATTCTGAAATGGCTGCGATGTTAACAGTTCTAAAAATACAGAACTAATAATAAGAGATGTCATATACAACTGGACAAACTGTTCTTCTTCCTGAAGCAACAGCAAAGCGGCGCGGGCAACGCACTGTTACTGTTGCAATAAATAGTCGTGATAGAAATCTTTCTGTTAATCCTTATTCTAATGATTTTCGCTGGAATCTACGACGGCCTTTAAAGGATATTGTTTCTATTGAACTATTGAGTGGCTGTCTTCCTGCCGATCTTTACAACGTAAATACTGGCTGGAATCAATTTACCTTTGGAGAAGGTGTATTACGTCGTGTGTTAACACTCACACCCGGTCAGTATACTATAAATGGACTTGCTACAGAATTACAGGTGCAGTTGACAAGCATAGCCAGCTCAAATACATATACAGTTACCTATTCGGCAATCACTAAAAAAATACGAGTTAGCGCGGTTGGACCCAATACATTCACTTTCTATTTTGGCTCTGGAGATTATGTTGATACTATTGATACTTATACAGCGTCAGTAATGAGTATAAATTCTCCAGCACGTCTATTTGGCTTTGATCCGCTTGATTATACAGGTACTAGTACTACTCCAATTATAGCCCCGCACCGTGCTGACCCAGATTACTGTATAAAACGCTTGTATCTTCATATAAATGTTGATAACTCTATTGAACTAAATAGGGTTGAAGTAGGTGTTGGTAGAAAAGATTGTTTTCATATAATCTATATGGATTCTGCTCAAACTGATGGCTACTATTTTCTAAATAAAGATACATATTTACCTATCTATTATTCATCACCCGCTCCTATTGCTAGAATATCTTCCTTCTACATTAGTCTACGTGATGAATTCTTTAGGGTAGTCGATTTGGGAAATCATGATTATACGTTGGTGTTTGAAATAACGGTCCTCGGATGAGGACCCTTATTATATTTGCCATTTATGGCAAATGAAATAACGGTCCTCGGATGAGGACCCTTATTGTATTATTCTATTCATTTTATGAATAGAATAATGAAATAACCGTACTCGGATAATTAAATATTTACAATAGTTTCACCCCCGCTATCTTTCCGAATCCTATAAATTCGGCGACCCGAAACCATACATGAACAACAGATAAGTAGAATAATAATCATTGGAATATAGTACGCCCCCTTTACAAGAGCATCTACATACATCTTCTCTTGAATTTCATCCCATGATAGGGGAGCACATTCAATTACGTAATAGTTCTCTAGACGCTTCCACATAATAGCATGATTAACAGGGCATTCAGGATATTCCATTTTTATCTACGTAAACACGGTCGTGTGTCTTGAATTTTAGTGGACCCCCTCAGTAGGATGGAGAATCAAATACAAATTGATATAGATCCAGATGACTCCTCAAAGGGACAAATTATTTATACAATGAACACTCCAGATCAACCATCCGGTATTTTTGCCACAGCGTACTATTATCGTGATGAAGGTGATTTTAAGGGGCAAGATTCTCAATGGACAAAAACCGATATTTACAAAAAGGGAATTCTTCAATATCTTAAAGCCACAGACGCTCCTGAATTCAAGGGATGGAAGGTAATTGTGTATCTTGACACCCTAAGTCTTGAGGCCCCAATAACAAAAAATAAAGGTAATCCTAAATATGCTCTACACTTAAAAGAATGGAATGAAATTGCCAGACATCCTAACGTAATTTTTGGTGTAGTTCAGTGGGCAGAATACTCTGTTGGCGATGAAGGGGGGCGAACAATTGACAATGCAATTATTCGTGCTCTTCGCATGAAAGCACTCTGTGATTTTCCAGACATTCCTGTCTTTATACGTGATGCTGATACACTTTTTGAGAACATTTTAAAGGAGCGTGACATGGTAGAAGATATTGTGAAGTGGGAGCATACGCTAAAGAAAGAGCTTGAAACTATCGATTCTACTACACAATATCAAATTATTATTGCTTCCCAGCCAAATTATCATAGACAATGGCATGTAAATCCCACTACTGGAATAAAAACAACAGGATGTTATGCCGCTGTAACAAGTACGCTAGGTGGTATAGATGAATGTAAGTCTGGTAAATTATGGAAGGCATGCCTGGCCTATCTTCGTAGTAGTTCAAAGGTTGTTAATTCATCCGGTAATAAACGAACTACTTCCAATATTGGAGCTCCAACATATATTGGAAAGGATGAGCAACTACTATCATATATCTTTATTCCCATGATTTTTGATAAAATATATTTTTACTATCTGGAATATATTCGAGTTGAGGGAACAAAGGTAGTAGATGGAGAATTAACTCCCTTTGCTAAAGACCTTTTAGCAAAAGGAATAACACGCTATCCATCACCCTATAAGGATGTACTTGGAGAACAACCTTTACCTCTAGAGGAATCTGTAGGGGTAAACAGAAAGGATGAAAATACAAAAACAGAATCTACAATTTTAAAACCGGAAATTATACCCATGTCACTTTCTAAAAATACGCATGAAGTTCTACAAACCGTTTTTAGATACTACCTTAATGCGCAAAAGGGGAGTCGTAAAATAAAACTACGACTCTAATAGATGACAACTGTCTTCAATAATGTTCTAAGTCTAGAGGACCTAGTGTATGTGAATGCACTTCCACAAGTGCTAGAGGCAAAACAAACGGTTGATGCAATGCCTTATGGAAAACTATCATTTACGATTCCACAAAAAGATTCTATAAGGGATGCTCTGCTTTCAAAGCTCGGACTAGACCTTTCACACTTGGATAGTATTCCGATGCAATGGATTAAGGGTGATACGGCACCCCACGTAGATTTTGGAGCCTCGGCATTTGAACAGACATACTTAGTCTACCTTACATCAACGCCCGGTGAATTTGTAGTAGATACTAGTAGCTATCCAATTGTTGAAAATACTGCCTATGTATTTAATGAAGGTCTTTCACACAAGACACTAGACACTGGTACAGGTGTACGTCTACTGCTTGGTCCGGTATCCGAAAAGGGGTTTCGCGTTGGTTCTCCATTAGCTTATTTTCCTACTGAGCAAGATGCATTGGCTTATACAAATGCTTTAGGATATTCTAGCACTTTTACTGTTGGTGCTGATGGTCCATATGGAGGATTTACACGGTGGAGACTTGCTAGTAATAGTAGTGGTACATCAAGTCAGACAGTTGTATACAATAATGGGGACCCTCTTATTAACGATGGAAGCTATAATTTATATCCATCCGCTCCCTGTTTCTTAGAGGGAACTAAAATCCTTTGTGAAGTTGACGGAAAAGATACCTATGTGCCTATAGAAGAGCTACGGTGTGGAACACTTGTAAAAACAAGTCGCGATGGTTACAAGCGTATAGAATGTATTGGAAAGGGGCCACTCTATAATCCTGGTAATGCTGATCGCACTGAGAATCGTCTTTACAAATGCTCACCTAGTGCTTATCCTGAACTAAAGGAAGACCTCTATATTACTGGTTGCCACTCCATTCTTGTAGATACAATTACTTATACTGAAAAGGCAGAAACACTAAGAAGCCTTGGTAGAATCTTTATAACTGATAAAAAATACCGGCTTATGGCTTCTATTGATGAGCGGGCTCAGCCATGGAATTCTGAAGGGACCTACACAATATGGCATTTTGCCCTAGAAAATGCAGATATTAAAATGAATTATGGTGTCTATGCAAATGGACTTCTTGTTGAATCATGTAGTATAAATGCGCTAAAGACAAAGTCCAATTTTAGTCTTTTAGAGCTGTAAATATAGACTTTCTGCCGATGCATACCCAATCTGTAAGAGTTGCTCAGCTCCTGATAGCATATTCAAAGTATGCGTATCCTTTGTCAATGTAGCAAGAATCCTCCACTCCTCTAAGAGTGACTGTAGTTTTGTAAGAATTCTGATAAGATTTCCTTCAAAGATACCATGCTCTACAGACAACTCAATAAGTGTTGTTCCGCCTAGCCACTTAGAAACAATCTCAACATACTCTGTATTAATATCCCAATAGGATGGATTTGGACTGACAATTCTATATGTTTTCTCCACTTCCATACAACTTTTGGCAAGACGCGTTAACTCATCAACTGAGGCGCGTACATGTGGCGAACTAATAGTATGTGCTCCAGGCGTACCCTCTCCAAGAAACACTGCAAGTAATGCCAAGGTGTCTTCAGGCGTTAATGCATGGCGAGTAATCCCCATCCAGAAAAGGGGCATTAGTATGGAATGCCCTTCATTTACTTCTGTAGCCATAGTTCCAAGTGGAGTTAGCTCACCGTCCTTCATAAAGCCCAGTGTTTCAAGAGCATTTAGCACCGGCTCTACATCTCGCTGAGGCTCCTGTAGCGCTACTAAATCATCTTCGAGCATTTTTCGACGTTTTGTTGCCACCTTCTCAGCCGGCCATAATGTCTTCTCTAGGGCATACCATCGCGGACCTATATGAGTATTTTTCCAGACCTCGAGCATTTTTTGTGCTTGCCGGCGGGAAGCATTTACAGTTTCCTTTATTTGTTGTTGTAGATTGTCAAATTGCTCCATGGCGGCGCGCTCATCAGGCGTAATGGAAACATCGGCCGTCTTACATGCCTCAATCTCTTTTGAACACTCATCAATAAGTCGTGCATGTCGCCGATACCAATACGAGCTTTTCATAATCTCCATCCATCGCAAATCCTTCCGCTGAAACGTTTTCAGAATAAATTCATAATGAAAGTTCATCCGAGATTGAAAAGTTGATTTCCGCCCCGTCATCATTCGCTTTACATCTTCCATGCCTTCTGGCTCTCTATCAGGAAGATACAGTACAATCCCTTGACTATCCTTTCCGCGACGGCCCGCCCGCCCTGCCATTTGAATGTACTCATCTGTATTTAGTAAACGTAGACCCTCCTTACTACTATCATACTTCCTATAACTCGTAAATACCACGGTCTTTGTAGGCATATTAATTCCCACGGCAAAGGTTTCAGTAGCGAAAAGGAGTTTCACATATCCGCGACTAAATAGGACCTCAATAATTTCTTTGAGAACAGGTAACAATCCACTGTGGTGAAAGGCAATACCCTTCTCTAAGAGCTCGGTAATTGTATGGTACTGTGGTACCTGTAGAAGGTCATCATATCTATGAAGATGAAATCGAATAATATGGCGCACTGCTGCCGTGTCCGAGCTATCAATCAGCGTATGAGTAACAGCTTTAGCGTAGCGCTCACAATCTTTCCTGCTAAATACAAAGAACAGCGCAGGCAAAAGGTTTGTTTTCTCTAGGCGTTCAATATTTGTATTTAGAGTGTGTATGTACGATTTGATTTCCCCCTTTCGGTGTATAGGGCCATCTTCATAATCACCGCCACGCCGTGCTGCCACACGTGCTTTGTGAACATCAGACTCTTTTTCCTGTGCCTTCCGCCAAAGAAGCCAGGCATTGTACAGTCCTGAATCAAACCGCTCTTTATTATCCATAATAGTGAGAAATTCAGCCCCGCGATACAGGCCATGATGTAGGGGAACAATACGATACTCCGTTGAAATAAGGTGAATCGGCTTCATTTTCAAGTCGCCAAGCCACGAGGCAAATTGTTGGGGAGAATCGATTGTTGCCGAAAGAAGAACCAAGTTCACTGAGGGCGGTAACAATATAAGAGTTTCTTCCCAGACTGCTCCACGGTCCTTGTCATTAATATAATGACACTCGTCAAATACTACCGCGTCTAGTCGGTCTAGTGAGAGTGATGCAGTAATACCGAGTGACTCTGTGCTTGTTCCTTGTTTGAACAGCATATTTCTGAGAATCTCGGTTGTCATAATAATTACATCGGCATCTGGCTTGAATTTAATATCTCCTGTCATAATGCCCACGCGGTCAGGAAACATATGTTTTAAATCGTAGAATTTCTGGTTGCTCAGTGACTTAATAGGAGTTGTGTAAAACACACGACGACCCTTTGCCAAACTATGTGCAATCTGATATTCACCTACAAGAGTTTTACCTGAACCTGTTTTTGCCGTTACAAGTACATTTTCATGACGGGAAATTGCCGAAATAGCATGTACCTGAAAGGGGTCTAGCGGAAAACTGTAGTTGACGGCAAGAGGGTCTGGAAGGGTACACGGTTCCCCCGTGTTCACAACACGCAAGTATTCAGATAAAGCCATTTGCTTGCCAATAGGATTAGGAAGCAATTGACTCAATTTTATAGTAGGCAAACTGTTACCGTGTTGTGCCAAGCCGTTAATCGTTATATGAGTTTAGTAATGATGCCGTTTTATTTTTAAGTTCCGGTAGTGTCGATTCGTTTTCAGGTGTAGAACTGTTTATTGGCCCCTTTACGCGACCCGCCTTTTTCTCTGCCCTTAAAAAGTTTTTAACGGCCACTCCCTGTCCTGAATTTCGTAGACGCGCTAAACGGTGTGTTAGACGTTTATTTGGCTTTTTACCAAGAGCTACTGTAAGATTGAGTTGCGCCTTTTTTTCAATCTTTGCTCGCGCCTTTTGCCCCTCCATCCGAATGTGTTGCTTGGCAGCATGCTCTAAATGTTTCGCCTGTGTCTTAATTTCATGACCAAGACGTTTTACAACCTTCCGTGTTTCCTTAAAAACATATCGTGCCTTTGAACGTAGCGCGGGTTCTTTTATTTGAGTCATCAGCTTCATTTCAGCATTGTCTGTAATTTCCGATAAACGCTCTATAGATTTTGCCGCGCGCTCCCTTAATGTATCAGTTGATGGATGAAATGAGTTTAATGAGCTCGAGCTTGTAGCACTTGAAACCACAGAAGGAAGAGTATTTAGCACATAGTCATTTGAAAATTCACCCTTTTCTTCAAGACGCTTCCGTGTTAGATTAACGCCCATACGAGCATTGGCAGCATCTTTATCAGCAAGTATATAGGATTGTATTACTTTATCACGGGCATTACCCTCTTCTGTGTACCAAATTTTACGAGCTACATACGCCTTGGGCTTCGGTCTAAATTTCTCCGGGATATCGCTAAATTCTTTGCGATAAATTTCGCGAAGTAATTCAAGCATCTGCCTTTGCCCCTCATCAGCTGCCTTTTGCTTTGTTGACCGGCGCGGTTTATGCGAAACATTATTTGGTGGATTAGCCGATTCTAGCCCGTTTATACGCGAATTTTCTTCCGGTACACTTGCTGTAGTTGTTGGAATTGGTGTAGTTGTTGGCATTGTTGATGTTTCTGAATTTGTTACTATAGGTTCCTCATCATCATTCTTACTCTCATTTTCATAAGCATTCAAACTTGTATTTGATATTGGAGTATTTACATTTTTATTTATTGACGGTGGTATAACATTTGCACTAACGGGTGTAGGAATTGAATTATCTGATGGTGTACGCTCTAAAGTTGGACTTCCCGTTTCAGTTAAGGGTGAAGCGCCAGGAGATTCATTAAAATTTTCTTCAACATTTTTAAATTCATTTGAGTTTGCCGATGTTTCTTCCTGGAGAGAGGCAGACATCTATCTAATAGTAAGTAGCACAATTAAGTAATGGCACAATATGCTTATCTAAATCTATGATCTACAAATTCCTCCTTCTTTGGTGGGGGTGATGGTGGAGCAGGTTTCTTTGATACAATAGAGAGAACATAAGGAAACATATAGAGAATTACAGCGACACCTAAAACTCTCGCAATAATACTTAAATCATTCATTATCATCGCCACAACAGAAGTAATAACTATAAGTACTACGTGACCAATTGTAGCCTTATAGGAATTATCTTTAGCATATGAACGTAATACATCAATCATCTCATTTACTCCAGACGGCACAACATTTATTACACCATAATAAAATAGTACGTCATGAGCTACTTGGGCAATTAATACAAAACATAGGAAGACAAGTGGTGACCATGCCTTACCACCCGATGTGTACAGTGTAGTATATAAGTATCGGGCGATTTGTATAAGAATTACAAGTAGCATTGTATTTGAGAGAACACCCTCTAAGCCAAACATATCAAAATAGGTATTTAGTGGGAGTCCACCAAGGTTTCCAATCCGGGTAGCAATTGTTACAAGAAATAGGGTGAATACAGAAGCACCTCCAATTGTAAAAATTTCATCTAAACGCTGGTAATCTCCAATATCTGTAAAGAGTGTCTGGCTAGATACGCCTCCTCCTTCCATCTTTATTCTTAGAGAAGGATATAAACGCCATGATATGGCACTGTTATTTACTGACTACTGTAGATGGATCACCAAAAACCTATGTTGGAATTACACCTGACTTAGATAGACGACTCAAACAGCATAACGGGCTTTTATCAGGTGGAGCAATGGCAACAAAAGGGCGCGCATGGGAACGAATAGCACATGTACGGGGATTTCCTGATCATCGGGCAGCCCTTCAGTTTGAATGGAGATGGAAGCAAATTTCTCGGCGCTTAACCGGTGGACCAATTGAAAGACGCATGAAAGCCCTACAGGAGTTACTTGCTCTTGACAAACCTACTAGTGCTGCTGTGCCGTATTGTGAATACCCTCAGCCTCTAGAGGTTATTATGGAGACCGAGCGTGAAATACCTGTGTTATGAGTTTGCAGGTTTATTTGTTTTAGGGGTAATCTTCATACTTAAATAAGTTAAATAAGCGATTAAACCAAATCCGACTAAGGATACTATCATAGGTAATAAAGGTATACCAAATATTACACTTACTATTATTGATCCTATAGCAAGTATAATTAATCCTCCTATTGTAAGCATGAATTCAAAGAATTGATTAAAATTATAAAATGATGTTAATGCTGGTGATGAAGGTATTACAGTATTATTGAGATGTCTAGTAAAAGATATAGATACTATTATTACTATAACTAACAGAATACCGTATAAAATCTTTTGCCAAAGTGGAAGGTCTCCCCCAAATATAGAATCATCAAAATTCTCTAAGCGACGCCTATGATAAATAAATACTATACAAACTACAAGAACTAACACAATAAAAATTAAATGGTTATTCCGTTTCATCTACTATATACATGGTTTCCGTAGGGTATATAATCCTTTCTTGTAAACCTTTCTTGAAAACACGCGCAAAGTGGCAGCGTGATACATGGCTTTCAAAGGTGCCTCAAGACTCGTATGTGTTTCTTACTGGTGCAATCGGCTCTACTGAGCCAAATGTAGTCTGCATGAATGATAATGATTCATATGAATCATGTCCCGAACGCTATTACCAATATATTAAGCAAAATGAAATGTCTAAATACGATTGGGTCGTCTTTCCTGATGATGATACTTTCATATTTCCTGAACGTTTACATAAGTTACTTGAAGGTCTAGATTATAACAAACGTATATATCTCGGCCGCAAGGGTATTTTGAAACTTGTATATATACCCAGTAAGATGAGTATTCCAATTACTCAGGATGCATATAATACTCTTCTAAGACTTAATGTTGTTACACCAAATGAAGGAACTCATCTTGATGTTGTATATATGTCAGGCGGAGCAGGATTTGCTCTTTCTCGAGCAGCATATGCTGCACTTCGTGAATATCTACTTAGCACGCCAAAAGAGGCAGTTAAATTTCATGGAAATGGAGATGTAACTATGGGATTATGGTTAAGCTGTATTGATGCTTTAGAAAGCATAAATTGTACACGTTTGAATTCACATGATAAAGATGATGAATCATCTAAAACTGATGTGGCAATTTCATATCATTATGTTACCCAAGAACTATTTACAATGTATGGAAAAATGCTGTTATAATAAAATTTAAGGGGGAAATTCTTGTAGTATGTTATAAAAATGGTTTCTGTAGGATATATAATTCTTTCTTGTAAACCCTTTTTAAAGACGCGTGCAAAATGGCAGCGTGAAACCTGGCTTTCAAAAGTGCCACAAGACTCTTATGTGTTTCTTACTGGAGCAATTGGCTCTAATGAACCAAATGTTGTTAATATGAATCTTGCTGATTCATATGAAACATGTCCTTACAGATACTATCAATATATTCAACAAAATGATATGTCTAAATATGACTGGGTTGTCTTTCCCGATGATGATACTTTCATATTTCCTGAACGTTTACATAGTTTGCTTGAAGGTCTTGACGCTAGTAAACGTCAATATGTAGGGCGTGCTCTAACCTGGCCTATTATGTACATGTCAGGTGGAGCAAGCTTTGCCCTTTCTCGGGCAGCATATGCCGCTCTTAGAGAGTATCTACTTGTTACACCCCGTGAAAAAATAGAGTTTCATAAAAATGGTGATATAACTATGGGGTTATGGTTAAAATATATTGATAGTGTTGAGCGTGTGGACTCACATTTATTTAATGGTTCACCACATACACATGGCGAATCATCTAAGACTAATGTAGCGATTTCATATCATTATGTTACGGAAGACTTATTTACGATGTATGGAGGGATACGTTAAGATTTGTCCTTTGATTTTAACATTATAGTATAGGCTAAAAAGATACCGAAGAAGTTTTTAGCAAATATATCAAGTATATTGTATGCAGTATTTTTTATTGTATAACTCATAAGTGCAAATATACCATATAGACTCCAGAAAAATACAAACCAATAAAATAATAGGTTCTTAGATGTATCTTCAGATGATACCAAAAATGTATCTTTAATATGCTTAAAATTCATAATAAATGGAATAAAACCTAAGGCCGTAGATATATAGGGACTTAATAATCCAATTTCACCAATAAAACCAAACATTAACATTGCTGCATTTAATAGTACTACTTTTACTATTGAACTAATATTATTATATAAGAAATCAATTAATCGGGTTGATGTATTTCCATTATGACTCAAAAAGGCAGATAATGTAATTAACATGAGTGGAGTTGTAATTGCCCAATCTAAATAACGAAATGGAGTTATATTCTTAGATTTTTTGTTAAAATAGTAAATTAACCAAATATAAAATATAAATTCAATGATCTGAACAAAAAGTTCAACCTTTAATAAATCCTTTAAAAGTTCATCCTTTAAACTTACTTCAACATTTATAGCAAGATAATCAATTATTCCAACTATAAACTGTATTAATAACGAAATTACTCCACTTATATATATCATTCTACATAATTGGTATTTTTAATGTGAATATTTAAAGTTTTTATTCTCATTACACATCTTTAGTATTATACTAATTATGTGTAGCGCGTATTGCCGTATTTAGCAGTTGTCTACCATCAAATACTTAATTTAAGTAGGTTTTACGGAATTGTCCACGGATTCGCATTTAACCTATTTTTTGACCGATAACGTATTTTATATTTTTTAGATTTTTGTACGTCATACTCATGTGTACCCAGATTCTTAATTGCTGTAAGCGAGGCCCCCCATTCCACTCATGACACGTAGGACGTTATAGTTCGTCGCGAACACATAGACAGACGCCGTGTTTAGCGTGCCAACCGCGTTGTTCGACACCGTGAGGAGGAGCGTCGTGTTATCAATGCGCGATAAGTTGCACGTGCCAGAAGGCTGGTGCTGCTCAGGCTGGAGCGCGAACGAATACACGTTGATGCCAACGGCGGGCACGTTCGTGTGGTGCTGGAACGGCTGGACTAAGTTGAAGTACGAGCCCTCACGCACCTGGAAGCGGTCGTGTCCGTTGAGCTGGAGGAGCGCCGTGACGACGGGGTTCTTGCCCGCCATGCCCTCAACACGCGTGACGGAGTAGCCCGACTCGAGCACGGAGCGGTCCCACCAGTCGGAGTAGTTGAAGGGCTGCTGGCCCTTCCAGCCGTTGACAACCGTGTCGTCGCACGACGTGAATGAATCACGCTGGACAACCCAGATGAGCTCCTTACAGGGGTGGTTAAAGTTGAGCTTGAGCTTGTTCGACGACGACGTGATGGACTCCTGGCCCGTGAACTGGAGCGTCTCGATGAGGTACTCGTGGGAAACCTGCGCGAACTTGCGGCGCTCATCCGTGTCGAGGTAGATGTAGTCGACGTAGAGCGACGCCGCGACAAGGTTCTGCGAGTTGACACGGTCGCGGATCGTGTGGTAGTTCGACGTTAGCTGCGGCGTGATGTCCCAGCAGAGGTTGCGGAGGTCGTTGAACTCGAGGTTCACGCGGACCTCATGGTACTGGAGCGCGATGAGCGGGAGCGCAAGACCAGGGTTGCGGCAGAACCAGAACTGGAGAGGGATGTAGAGCGTGTACTCAGGTGAGCAGTTGCGGACCTCGTCGAGCGAGTTGGGCTCGCCACCGGCGCACGCCGAGTCGCACGTCTCACCGCCCTGAACGATTAGGTTCGTGAGCTCAGGCACATTGCCAACCATCTTGGAGTAGCCCGCCTGCTTGCCCGCCTCCTGCGTGAGCTCATTCCAGATGTGGAGCCAGTTACCATAGTGCTTGTCGATGCGCTGGCCACCGATCTCAATCTCAACGTTGCGAACAAGATTGTGACCGACCCAGTTGAGCCAGCGGAACTGCGCGCCAGAGCCGTCGCCCGTCTGGAGCTGAACCGAGGGGAGCGTCGCCTGGAGGTAAACACGGTGGATTAGGTCACCGTTGCGCTGGATCGTGCACGTTACCTTCTTGCCGAAGCCAGGCGAGCCGTTAAAAGGGTTCTCAATAGACTCCATGGCAAAGTTCGTGTGGCGGCGGTATACCACCTTGAAGAACGTAATTTGGGGGTTACCCGTTAGGTAAACGTCTTGGGCGCCATAGGCAACAAGCTGCATTAAACCACCACCCGTCATTTAGTTTATACCCTCAGTTTAGAAAAAAATTTGAAGATGGGGGAAATATTTGGTAATTTCCGTGCCGGGAGGCATACAATTTAAGAGTTATAAAACACCCTGGGAATTAAAAAGGACGGTCTAAACAATCAAATCCTGTCAATGTCAGGATGGCAGCAAAGAATGCATTTTTTAATATTCGCCCTACACGAAGAAGTAATCCAGAGGCGCGTACAACTTTAGATGCCCTACACACATTTCAAATTGATAAACTAAAAGAAAAACAATCTACAATCGATGAAAAGAAAGATGAATTAAATAATTTACAAATAAGCATAACATCAAGGGGTACCGAAGATGTATGTGAATTAAAGCTAGAGCATGAGCGTCTTAAAAGTGAAATTAATAGTATTCAGTCAAATGACGAGTTCTATGATTACTTTTTAAAAACGGGGGAAATTCTGTATAATTATTACGACATGCAGGATAAAATCCAAAGTGGTGTTGAGCCAATTGCAAAACGGGCAAGCTCTAGTGCAAATCCTGGAAGTATATTAGCCGTTCTTGAAAAGGCATCCATGGATACAATGTCAACAAGCATGCAACCAGCGCAACGACGAAATGGTGAGGTTCTTCGCCGTGATAAACTCTTAGAAGAATATTTACGAAAGATGGACCCCGCTCATGCACGAACTTCTCATGAAATTGAGTTTGAGTCTTTTGGAAATTGCCCCACATGTGAAACAGAAATGACCTTCAGTGCAAATGAAGCGGTTTTTACATGTGTTACATGTGGCTATCAGGATTTTGTATTAATTGATTCTGACAAGCCCTCATACAAGGATCCGCCGCGTGAAGTGAGTTATTATGCCTATAAGCGTATTAATCATTTTAATGAGTGGCTTGCACAATTTCAGGCAAAGGAAACAACAGAAATTCCCCAAGAGGTATATGACGCAATTTTAGTAGAGCTCAAGAAGGAGCGAATTATGGATTTTAGAACATTAAAGGGATCTAAGGTAAAGGAAATTCTCAAGAAGTTGAAATTTAACAAATACTATGAGCACATCCCCCATATTATAAATCGTCTTAATGGACAAACTGCTCCAGTTATGAGTCGGGAAATCGAAGAAAAACTGCGATACATGTTCAAGGAAATTCAACCCTCATTTCAGGAGCACTGTCCTAAGGGGCGCAGTAATTTCCTATCTTACTCGTATGTTTTGTACAAATTTTGCGAACTTCTAGAGCTTGATGAGTATTTACCCTGTTTCCCCCTTCTCAAAAATCGTGATAAGTTATATGTGCAGGATAAAATCTGGCAGAAAATCTGCTCGGATTTATCATGGGAGTTTATTAAGTCGATTTAACGCATCGGGAATCCAACAAGATTGGCGCCAAGACCGAAGCCAGCACCACCACGCGCACTCATTCCAATGCTTGGGCTTACAACATCAAGGATGGCAAACACTGCCGCGGCAACAAGGGCAAGGCTGAGAACATCCTCAACAGGTAGCGAGCGCTTGGGGATAAAGATAGCGGCAACCGCTACAAATAGACCCTCAACAAGGTACTTGATCACACGATTGACAACTTCGGATGTAGAGTTCATTATATCTAATATATAGATTTTTTGCTGCGTAGGGCAAGTGCCAAAATTAAATACTTGCCGGTCTAAACACTCCGAGATATACACCTCAGAGTGAAATGTCTGTTGAGCCACGCGAGGATTTTCTAACGGAAGATCTCGAAATTCCTGGGCAGAAATTTTGTCTACTGAGCTTTCTGAGTCCGGAGAAGGTACTTGCCAATAAGGATGTTTTCTTTTTCTCCAAGTTTCTTGATTCATTTGAATATACGCAACGCGTAACATCATTTGAGGAGTTTCTTATGTCAACTGTTAAATCTGTTAATGACAAGCTAAATCTTGATGCAGATAAGGCAGATTCTATGGATCTAAGTGGAGTAGCCCTAAGTCTTCGCAATAGCCGGGTGCGTATGGATACGCTAATGGACGACTTACAGAAGTTTGTAAAGGAAAAGCAGTCAGAGCTAAAGGAAACAAAGCTTAACACCCTGTATGATGAGTTCATCTTTGCAAATCGCGAAAAACTCGAGGAGGCCTTTTATGTTAAGAATGAGTTCCGGACATCTGTCCGCGGTCTAAAAATTCGCGGAGTCTATGCCTCAAATGAGGAGGCAGTTGCTCGTTCAAAGAAACTCCAGCGTAATGATACACTTCATAATATCTTTGTAGGGGAAGTTGGTAAGTGGCTTCCTTGGGACCCATCCCCATCAGATGTAGCTGACCAGGAATATGCCGAGGAAAAACTCAATACCCTCATGAAGAAGTATAAGGAAAATGAGGATGCTCGCGAGGCTTTTGAACGCGAGAAGCGCTCAAACATGCAGAGTTCTAAGGCCCGTGCTGGACCTTCATCGGCACCCTCACTTGAGGGTGATTCACTTGTATCAGCGGCCTCAACAAGTGCTGCCGAGTATAATCAGATGTTTGGAAACTCTGGGCCGGCTGATCTTGCAATGGCACGTAAGATGGAAGCAAAGGCATCACCAGATCCCTAATAAAATATGATTAGTGAATGAATATCATTCTTAGATCATAATGTTTACACGTTACTTGTTCCCCCAATAGTTATTTGTAATTGCGGGCATAACAGAACGGCACGTATTCTCTTGGCAGAATTCACCCTCCTGGCACGTTACACCCTTACAGTCTGTATCACGAAATCCCTCTGGGAACATGGGGGCATAGGTATTCCGTAGCCAAGGAAGAAAGGCAACAACAACAATTAAAAATATTGCAAGTCCTAAAAGTCCAAATCCTGAACGGCTATTCATTCTGTAGTACTCGAAGAAACTTTCTTCTCAAGGAAGAACCGGAAGGGGGTTCCTTTCTACTGGTGTAGTGAGGTCGTACGACATACACATCCCATTTGCACATCTAAGATTCTCAGGACAGGGAAATAGGTCTACACCACATCTTATACCATCATTTCCAACTCGCGTTCCTGTATTTGACGCAAATCCTTCTTGTTGTAGAATACCTCTATCAAGAAGGGGTTGAATTCGTACATGTCTATCTATAGCAAGTAGTGCCACAGCAATTAATAGAAGAACACCTAGACTATATTTCATTGGTCTAATTAGAATATACTTAGAATTTACGAACATTTACAGGGGGTCCCCTTAATTTTCTAGCAGCATTAGGGTCATACGGAGAGGCATCCTCCTCCCGCTCCCTATAGGCCTGTGCTCCAGAATGTTGCCAGAATTCAGGAGCTCCAATTCTAAATTCAGGTTGAATTGTTGCCTTGTACCAAAAAATTGTATCCTCAAGTTTCGACGAAAGGCTTGTATTATCAATTACAAGAACCTCGAAATTTTGAGTACACTGATCCATAATTTGGCAGAAAAATTCAAAGGAAGGAAAGGCAGATGCATAGTTATCGTAAATACGTTTACGATTATTTAGATACGGCTCGCGTAATATAAAAACAAAATCGACGTTTGTTCTTAGTGCCGGTTGAATTCCAAGAGGATACTGCATTGTAATAAGGAAGAACGTCTTCCAGTGCCGACCGTTCATAAAAAGGTTACGAATATTCTTATCATGCGTCCAACTATCATCATACATACAGTCATCTAGAATCATAAATGAACGAGGGTCAAGCCGTGATTTTACACCGCGCGAAGCATCTTCTCCAATCTTTGCCACAATCATTCGCTGACGTTTTACGTAATTTGCAAGAATAACAGGATTGAATTCATTATGAATAAAAATCGATGGAATCATTTTTCCATAGAAGGAGTTTGACTCCTCTGTACCGCTTATTACGGTACCGAGTGGCATATCCTGGTGATGATACAGTAGGTCGCGAACAAGAGTGGATTTTCCTGTGCGCCGACGGCCGATAAAAATAACAACAGCATCCTGTGGAATACGCTTCATGTCAAACTTCTTGATATTAAAATTCACGTGTGCCGTAGATGATGCCATGCTAGTTAAGTATAATCAAAAATTTTGCGGTTTTATACATGAACACGCTTCTCAACTACTCCAAGATGAGTCAACTCCGGGGGATTCCATTACCTACCCCCAAATTCTGGACCGGTCCCTTATCAGAGGAACTATTTCGGGTAAATGGCTATAAAACTCTCCAGACTTTTTTTCCAACTTTGACAAAAGTCTTCAGACTTGCAAAATGGAATTCAAATGAGGAAATTTGGATGGACACTTGTTGGAGAATTCAATCCATAGATTGCTCCGGAACAAGTGGTCCATGTACTGTGAATGTGAAACGGAATTCAGACGTGAGTGGGGCTTACGTAGTTCAGAACGCATTTTTAAAGGTAACTCATCTTCTAGATCCTGTACAATGGATTCGTGGCCAATACAGTCTTCCAAAAGAGGCTGGACTTCCATGGCACCATAAAGGATGGCTCCGCGCCTGGCAGAAATTACAGGACCCCGGAAATCAAGCATATATTGATACGGTCTGCTCATATGCTGTTGGGCGCCTTCGCGAAGAAGGAATCAGCCCTCACTTTAATACTTTTTATGGTGCTTTTTGTGCACGTGCTAATAAATATCGGTACAATCTGACTGATGAGTTTCAGTCATATAGACATGAACGGTGGTTCTGGAAGGGCTATAAGCGACACCTTTTTGAATTCAAGATAGTGAATCGTCTAAATCCAGATACACCTATATCCGATGAAATGATGGCTGAAATTCTTCATGAATATAGTGATGACTCAGATAATTCATCAGGCTCTGAGTCACTAGAGGAAATCCCACTTGCAACAACTGATATTGGCTCAATTCATTCAGATTCAATGGATGATATTTCTTTAGAGGAAGAGAGTGCTTCTAATGCTTCAGATGATTCTAGCTCGGAGCCAGATCACACAATTTACGCTGAGATGTGTGATTATCCTGTAATGCTAATCATAACTGAAAAGAATGAAGATACTATGGATTCGCTTTTTGAGAATTTTAGTGAGGTAGGTGCCAGTCCTGGAAGCGCGGCCTGGCTGAAGCGTTGGACAGCGTGGATATTTCAAGTTGTTGCTGCCCTATCGGTAGCCCAACGTATTATTGGATTTACACATAATGACCTCCACAGTAATAATATTGTGTGGAGCAGAACGCAAGAAGAATTTTTCAATTATAAGACGGAATCTGGAATGCTATTCAAGGTTCCAACATATGGTAAGGTATTTCGCATTATTGATTATGGGCGGGCTATTTTTCGCATTAATGGACAGCAATTTGTAAGCGATGATTTTAAGAAGGGTAATGATGCAGATGGTCAGTATGCTTTTCCTGCTGTTTCACAGAAATATACAAAAGAAGTTCCGCCAAATCCGTCCTTTGATTTAGCGCGCCTAACAGTTAGCATGATTGATGGAATTTTTCCAAAGAAACCCGCGGTAAAACCGGCGGCAGATATCTTAAGCAAGGAGCCTGGATTAACTGTTTTAGAAACAGTATCTGACCTTTATAATTTGTGTTGGTCCTGGATGATTGACGATGAAGGAAAGAATATATTTATTAATGCCGATGGTACCGAGCGGTTTCCTGATTTTGACCTGTATAAACACATAGCAGAATTTATACATGGCGCCGTACCGGCGAAACAATTTTTTACGCCGGCATTTCAGGCGTTTCGTATTGAGGAAACAGTAGGAAAAGTGTATCCGCTTTTCTCTTAATGGCAAATGCCAAAGTTATTAAGCTTTAGGAATTGACATGTATAATAAAGCACCACCAACTACAACAACTGTTATACCACCTAGTATTAATATTGTATTGGAGCCTTCATCTTTTGGAGGTAATAATAACTGAAATCCTTCGGGTTTATTAAAAGCAATATATCCAAGCATCTTAAAAGCAACATACGTAATTATAGCAACCGTTACAAAAACTACAATTTGCATTAACAATCCACCCTTCTTAAATAACTTGCCCATTCTAATTATAAGACAAGTGGAATTTCTAGAATCTAGGAACTCCAACACGTACTTCTTCCGATGAGTCTGGTACAAATGAAAGAGCTTTTACAGATGTTGCCTCTAGCATATTTGTAACACCAGTTACATCAGGTACACTTGATACACTTGCCATAGTACTTGCTGTTTTATTCGCAATTAGAGAAGATACTGATATTATTCCAGCAATTGCCTTTGTAACTGATTCAGGAAGAAACTGCATAATACATAAAACAAGAATAGCTCCTAGAATGAAATCTCTAGCAATTATCTTTGTAGCCGGAATCTTTCGCTCAACATAATATGTTCCTCCCACAGACATAAGCGATAATGCTACACCACCGAAAATAGGTCCAACCCATATTGGAACAGAGCTCACTTCGGACATCTGGTGGCATTAAAGGAATTCACATATCTTTTTTTACGCAAGCGTTTCAAAATCAAACTCCAGATTTTCAGATTCCTCTTTTTTTGGAGGTTCATTTTCTTCTACATCTTCAAAGTCAATATCATCAGTATCTACTTCAGTTGATTCAGGCTTTGCATCTGCAGTTGCATCAAACTGTGTTACAGTTTCTGCAAATTGAACAGTGGGTTTTTCAAAATCTAAATTCAAAACAGGAGGTTCAGAAGCCGGAATACTTATAGGCTCATTCTTAGGTGTATCATGAGGTGTTGTATTATGTAAAGGCATGGGTGGAGGCATTATATTAGGTAAAGAGGTTGGTGGGGGCTCTACTGCATTGGAATCTTCAGCAACCTCCAACTCTTTAACAGCAGTAACAATATTCTTCTTTGGTTTTTCAACATGTACTTCTTTTTCTTCTTCCTTTTCTTCTTTTTCTTCCTTTTCTTCCTCTGATTCTTCCTCTGATTCTTCCTCAGTTTCAGACTCATACTCAGACTCCGTATCTTCAGTAGCGAGGTATTCCCGTAAAATACTCTTTACAGGTAGCATTGAACGCACACCTTGAAGTACACCCTCTGAAACAAGTCCTTCGACCTGCCTCATATTTCTTTGACGCTCTAAAGGTGAATATGACTCTGAAAATAAAAAGGTATTTGTCCATAAAAGTCTAGCACATTCCTTTAATGTTCTATGTAAAAAATGCTCTAACTTAGGAATTGTGATTTGAAGTTTTTTCTGTTTATTTGTAAGGCGAATTGCTGATAGAACTTTAGTGTGGGCAATAAATACTGCCGTTAAAAGCTCTTCAATATAATCGCACTGTGTACTTATTAAGATGCGTTGCGTTTCACGCTGAACCTTATCAATATTCCACTCAGGAATTCCCTCCATTAATGTTTGAAATTGTAATAGTTGCTTATTAATATCTGCCTCCTGCCCTTTTGCTAATGTAAGCATTTCAAGAAAATATGAGTGAATAGCAGGTACAATATACTGACATAGTTGACGAGTATATTCACCCTTTGCCTCTGCATATACACTTGCTCCTTCACCTGAAACCTCCATACTAGTTTAACTTTACAGCTTATCAGCTTCTTTCTAACCGCATTAGATACACCGTAAGTTGAATCCAAGGTGATGATCCAGAGCCAATTGCGCGTATTGCTTCAATTGCATGTTTCTCTAAGGGGTCCGTCCGTTTCAAAAGGTGGTCAATATATTGATAGGGATTTACAGCAAGCTTACGTAGCGCCGGAATATCTCTCCAGGATATATTATCAAGTGTAGGTTGTGGAGATACGTCATTAAATAATCCAAGACTATGTGCAAGCGTGCTTTTCTGTTGTGAGCGAAACGAAATATCACTATTCATTTGAATAATAGTACAGCGCGATAATACAGGTGGGGACATTTTCCATAATTCGCGCACTTCTAGTGCACATACCACATTTGTCGATGCAGTTTCCAGAATTCTTCGTAGAAATGCCTGTGCCTCTTGGGTTAAATCATCGGCCCCTTCAATCCAAACAAAGAGTGGCTCGCATGAGCGCACTTGTTGGTGAAGAATTTCCCGCCCTTCACGCAATGAACGGTCAACCCGTGTATTCCAGCGGAAGATTTTTGCCCGTGATGCAGACGCTTCCTCTCGAATCCAACGTGATTTTCCTGTTCCAGGCTCTCCACATACAAGAAGAGCCCCTTTCCAATGTAATCTAGGCATTATAAAACCATATTTGCTGAATCTTAGGTGGCTTTTTTAGCCGGCACATTAATTCTTATAGGGCTCTCAGGCTCTTTCCCATTTCCAATAGTATTTTCATCTTTTGAAGTGGTTGGCGATAGATTGCGGTCAGGGCTTGAGGACGAGGAACCTTGTTTTGGAAAGAAGTTAGTAGATAGAGATAATTTATTAGAAAAACGAGGTGTTCCATTTACTCGTGGCGACACAACGCAACTTAATGCTCTATTTTTTATATCGGTATTAATCTTTACAGGATCTAAATCTCCAGTAATTTCTGGCTTTTCAATATCTCTATCGGCAAATTGAATGGAAAATTTCCGTATAATGAAAGGAAGTATTGTGGGGGCGGTATTTTCTAGACGATCAATTTCAACGCGAACTATTTTTAAAAAATCAAGGCCATTTGACCGCTGATCCCGGCGCAGTGCAAGTTCATTCATGATGACCCTATAGAGTTTACCATATGAAAGACCAGCTGCACGATGCGCCTCCATCATTTGCTGTGATTTTACATACTGATTCATTGTAATGAGTACAGCCGAGAAGATACTAATCAATCCGATTAGTGTGGTTGCGCTTTTTTGAGATGCCGGCTCCGGAAAAAGTGACGTAAGACTCATTGTGAAACTTCCATTTAAAGTCGAAATAATCACATTTGGTATTGTAAAATAGAAGTTTAAATTCTCAAAATATTGATTTGATTCACTATGTAACCAGCGCATACAATTCGAGCGTTCAGCAATACCCTTTAATAAAGATTCTTGATTTACATTCCATGATGCTACAATTTCTGTTGATGTTTCACTATATGATTTAGATTCATCTTTATCAATATCCATCTTCCTATAATAATATTGAGATTATATAGAATGTCCGAAGAAAGAAGACCTTATAGCCCTGGAGCTAAGCCACCTGGTGAGGGGTGGTTTTTAGAGAACAAAGAAACGCATAGACCTGTAACACGTGCTCAAAAGGCGCGGGCAAATAGTGATGGGGTTTTTAAACAAGATGGCATGGATATAGATGCTTCTGTTGCTTTAGAGTGGAGAAAGGGGCGTGTTGTTGGTGAAACTAGAAAGGCAAAGCAAACACGCGAAGAAAAGGAGGAAAAGGCAATGGAAGCAGAGCGTAAGGCGCTCCAGAAACATGCTGCTAAAAAAGCCGAAACCCGTATTGCGGCACGTCGTGCTTCCTTACTAGCAAGAGTTCATAAACGTAGTCAGAATTATACGCGCAACCTACAAGAGCAGCGCCGTCGTGCTGCTGCTCGTGTGAATCCTATAAGAAATTCACTTTTAGGATTACCTCGTCGTAAAACCAAAAAAGCCGCGCGCCTAGCAAGATTAGAGCAAGCAGAGCGTGAGATGGCAATGGCTGCTGAACTTCGCAGACAGGCTGATGAATTAATGAGTCGTGCAAGAAATATAAGAACAGCGTCGCGCCTTTTAGAAGAGGCTAAATATAATGCAGCTAATACAAATGAAATCAATGAGCCAAAAATGCCGTTACCCGCAATTTCCGAAGAAAACTATACAGATGATTTAACAGCAGCAGAAGAAAATGCATTAAATAGGTTAGCTCATAGAATGAGAGCTTTATAAAAAAATATCTAATAACATAGTAATGAAGGCAGTCTATAATATCATATATTTATGTGTATTATGTATATTAGTTTTATTATTTTTATATATAAATAAGCCAGATAATAATAATAGATGGTGTATTCTATTAACAACATGTGTCAATAGAAAATCACAAACACAAGAAGAGAGAGAAAAACTTTTAAGTATTTATCGACGCTCAATATCCGATTGGCTTACAAAAACTACTTTACCTATATGTGTAGTCGATAGTAGTAGTTATGATTATAGTGAATTTATAGGAACGCGACTCATAATTGTAAGCTTTAAATGTGATGAGATAGAAAGCTCTACAATATCTGAATCTATATCTATTCTATATGCACTAAATAATTGTAAACAAATAACAAAATACGAAAATATTGTAAAGATTACAGGGCGATATTATATTCCAGATATTACATGGGCTTTACATTCTATTATTTCAAATTATGATTTATACTTACAACGCACTACTTCACCTAACTTTCAGAATTCAGAAGTATTTGGATTTAAACGAACTTTAGGCAAAGATATTTTTACTCCACTTGCTATTAAAACGGATACATCATTAATGGAAACACGCATATGGAAAATAAATCATACAAATAAATATACATCGTATGTGTTACCATACTTACGAAATATATACAAAGTTCCTAGAGGTGGAGATAAACAGATCATAGACCCCTTATAATGCCTGTAACATATCCTGATAAATAGCATCATCATTCTCTGCATTACGTGCCAGATTCTGGCTCGCCATGAGAGGATTATCATAGACTGACGATAATGTTTCCCGACCATTGCGTGCAGCACTAACGTCAAGTTTAAGGGGAACACGATACTTTACAGCTCCAATATCACCAACCCCTGTGGGAATACTCGATACACGATTAATCGCATTTGACCGGTCATTTACAGAATCGGCATTAATACGCTTTGTGGTCTGCTTTATATTTCCATCGAATACAGCAAGAGATCCGCCGTTTCCATGAAGTGGGTTGCGACCAACAGCAATCTGCTCTTTATTCGGATTCGTACGCATATTATAAGCAGAATCGTGGCTTGTGAAATCCTTCATGGTAGCATTTGGTGATCCGAAATAGTCAGACTTCGCCGACAGCTGTGACTTCTGTGTGGGCTTGGCAATATCATCAGGATCATACACCTTGAGTTTGTTTGGTGCAGATGCCGATGAAGCAATGCCCATGTGGTCAAAAAAGATTGTGCCTTCCTTCACCGTTGTGCGCGCAACATCATTCGGGTCCCACACTGTAATAGCTGGTGCACCGCCAGCATATCCAACAGGTGTGCCAGTTTGACGAATGGTTCCCTCAGACTCGGCACGACGTGTTGGGCGGGCAGGGTCATCATAATGAACAGTAACATTGCCCGTATCGGCTGGTACTAAGTTTAGACCCATTACACGCTCGCCTGTTACATTACGCTCATTGGGGCGAATTTCAATACCAGAGCGTCCATAGTCATTCTCGGCAGCATCAGTGTTTGCCGATGTATATGATGTCATATCAGCATTACGATATCCCGCTCCACCATACTGTTGTGCACTGGGAAGACGATACGAACCAACTACATATGATTCACCAAATTCCTGTGATGTTGCTGGTCCGACTGCATCTGTATTTGTTTCAGGGCGAGCGGTGTGTTTAAGAACTTGTACAGGGCGCGATGTTTCCTTTGTAAATTCACTCTGTCCAGCGGCACCAAAGCGCTCGCCAGATTCATCAACATAAAAGGTGTCAGGGCGATACTTACGAACCTCACCAGAATCTTGTGCTGCCCCGCCAATAAAGTGCTTTCCTGGAACTGTCGGCTGATTGTATGTGAGCTTCGGATTATCTGCCGTGCGTAGCTCATCAGTCCGCTTGATATTATCAATCATGTATTGATTGACTTCAAACTGTTGAAACCCACCCTTACCTGAGGCGGCAAACCCCTCATTTACACCAGGAGCCACACGTACAGGCTCAAAGGGGCGTTCACCACTGCGATTGCGTGGGTCATTTATACGACTCTTAATAAAGTCGGCGCTTGACTCTAAGCCATATGGATTACCATAGGGGGCACGGGCAGTATCAAACATTGTTTCAACTTCCCGTTTCTTAATTTGGTTAATACCAGAGCCAGTAAAGGAGTCAAGAATCCCAGTATTTGTAGCCGGTGCCACATTTTGCTTAACACGGCCGCCGAAGAAGGGGGTCATGTTATTGTGAGTAAAATCCTTTGTCTTCATTTGTGAGCCTGTAAGTTCACTTACTAGATAATCACCTTGAACATAGTTAGGCTTCATTTCAATCCCTGCAGGATTCATTGATACATCGGCACTAGAGCTCTCAAGTGGCTCAGGGTTGGGAACCCGTGGTCCAGCAAGAAGAACTGGTGGCATGTAGCTAGCTCCAGTCATGAGCCCTTGCTGGTTACTAGTAACTGGCTCTGAGCTTGGTATGTTAGTATTCATAAGTGTATTATATTGCTGGTCAATTAGTTGAGGATCTCCCCTTACTGAGCCACCTTGTGGCGAGGTTGCAAGAGGATTTGTATCAGGTCCCCGCTGTGCCTGTGTTTGAAAACCCTCTTTGTTTCCTGTAAGCTGTGTTATAACATATCCTAATCCTGCTACGGCAAACAGTGCCACTGCCTCCATATTCTATTGAGCAACATGAAAAGAATATTTAGCATACCGCCAAGTACTTAATTTAAGTACTTGGCTCTGATGGCTAGAACGAAATACATGAATGTAATAAACCATGTATTTTGTAATAATTATTATTAATGTGTTCTCATCCGCTCCTTATCAATATCCTTAGCAGGAATGAAAAAATCAAATGGTGTTTCAAATGTGCGCTGGGGTTGATGAGGAACAGAATCAAATCGATTCCATCCTGTTGCACGTAGCGTACACGGAGGATTACTTAGACGATTAAATATCATCGGAAATGATTCATCAGGGGCGGCCGTGTACGGGGTTTCATTCATTACATTAGTATCAGGATTGTAAAGTACATTACATTTAATACGATTTCCAAAGCGATTGATTCCTTTCAGGTCAGATTCAACATCTGTCTTCCATTTACCGGATACCCATGAATTACCACTTTGTTGCATACGAACAGTTGCATCGACTGGAAAGGTTGTAGGACAGTTTGCACCCGGGGGATTCACATAATAGCGTAAGGCTGCGCTTGTAATTCTCATATCATCAATTTGGTGAAAATCATCGAATTTGGGTCTTGTTAATGCCTGTTGTTTTACAGGTATAGACATTCTTCTTATAATAGGTTAATATTTGTGAGGGGACCCACATGTTTCCTTAGCTAATGGCTCTGGAGCAATAACAGATGGATAAGCCCACATTTGAGCAGGTTTGAGTGGAACTGTTTTTGTATCTATACGTACAGTTTCCTTTGGGTTATTTCTTAAAATTGTTTGATTTGTATTCGGAAGATGATGACGTCCTGTACAGTCTGAGTTAGGTCGTGTTATACCCTGTAAATCTGACTCAACATCAATTCTATTAACTTTTGAAAAACCAACTTCATTTCCCCCAACAAGTCCTAGTATGTGGCGGGCGGGGCTTGGGTGTACTCCCTCCGTTACTAATCGATGAAAGGTCTGAGGATTTTCATAAGGGTCTTGTCTATGGGCAGTTGAATTTACAGATTCATATGCCTCTGACAGTGATGCCATACTTCTAAAGTGTTGTGCCAAAATTAACAGTTTACATCGCGGATGTAGGCACGGCTGGGAAGTCCGCCACGAACCCAGCCAGGGCTGGCATCCTCTGTTATAAGATTTGTAGGCTTCTGAATATTCTCCTTTAGATTTGGAATCATAGGAGTGTAGATGCCCTCAAATTGTGTTTCCGTAACTGTGCCAGATTCCTTACCCTGGCGAACCTGCTCACTGTGCTGTAGTAGTGTTTCAACATCAGCGTTTCCACGACCACCTCCCATGTATGGAACACCTAGAAAGGGTCTAGCCTGGTTACGAATTATGCACTTATTATTCTTAAATTCAGCCTGGTTACGGAGTACAGAGTCGGAGTCAATAAAAGCGTTATTTAGCCCGAAGCCCTCACGAGGATAAAGCATGTACTCTTGAACTGCTAGTGGATTTACGTTAGCTGCACTTGGTACAAGATTTGTTACTGCATACGCGCCGGGTCCAACAGATTGCTTAAAGTATTGGTCAATTCCGCAGGCATCATCCTTTGGGTGCGTTAGGCGGTTAATCTCCATCCCTCTCTGTCATAGAGAAAGGTTTCAAATTTCTTAGTATAATTGAGATGAAGGAATCACAAGCTAAGAAGTTTTGTAGTTGCGTTAAACAAGTTGCCAAAACAGTTCGCTTACGTCGTGGCTCAGGACGTGGTAAAACAGCTAAAGAAAGTGCTGCAATAGCAATATGTGTTTCAAAAATGCTTCAGTCCCGGGGTAAGACTCTGAAGAGATTTTCTTGCAAAAAAAAGGGTGGTCCTAGCCTTCAAACACAGAAAATGAACTAAGAATCACGATTTAACCAAGGAAGAGCCCCGCCATCCGTTCCGGGAAGGCATGTACCGCCCTCCTTACACGTCTTACCAGGTATTCTGTATAGCCAATTCTGATAAGAATCAACATCATTCGGAATGCTTGTAGAAGGCATTGTTATAAACTCGCGTTGGCTTTGAGAGCGTCCAAATACATCCGTTGGATCTCTATTAAATTCAGTCTTGAAAAAATCATCTAAGGAAACTGATACAGCCGGGTCTAGCACGGAGGCAGCACTAGGGCGCGTAGGATTATATCTTACTTGATCGGGCATGATATTCATAAAAGGATTTTTTGCTGTAGGATAGGTTGCTAAGGCAGGATATGTTCTATTTTTTACAGGGGGTGAAGATGCTACTGGACTTGCATCCTTGAATTCTTCAATTCGATTTTTAATATAGAGAATACGATAAATTGCCGTAATAGATGGCATAGCAAAAAATAAAGCTAATGCTAGAAACACATATAGGGGCATTACATCGCGTGTAAAATATTTTGTTAAATATCCTATGCTAATACCAAGTATACCAACTAACACAACATGATTTACATGCTCACTCAGACATACTGTATTTGTACTAAATACGGGACTTGTTTGAAAAAGTATAAATGGAGCTTCCCAAACATATGGATCACATAATATAGACCCTGGCATACCTCTACCGTTAAGTACTTAAAATAAGTACTTAACCCTAATGGCTAGAACGAAAAGCTAAAGTAACTCCAATGACATAAGGCCACTATGTGGCCTTATCCATGGGAAGTTCTTAACTTTAGTACTAGACGTTATCGTGTTGTATCAAATTTAACTACTCTTTAAAGAAGCTTAGTTAAATTTGTTATTTATTACTAATACTAACGACCCCCCTTTTTCTTTGTTGAAGGTACTAAAATAGAAGCATATTCATCCGATACCTCAGGAGCTGTTTGTACCTTCACTGCAGGAGCTGCAGCTACTACCGGCGGATTTGCCTTTTTAGCCTCAGCCTTTTTACGAAGGCGATTCTGTACTACAGCAAGACGACCCTCATGCTCACGCCCTTGAGCCTTTGCCTGTTTCATATCACCTGCTCCAAAAGCATTACGAAATGTTTCCATGAGCTCAACAAATGCCGGATGCGATTCAAATTCCTTCATAAGCTCCTCGGCCTCCGCTGCAAGCTCCTGTGGCTTTAGCTGACCAAGATTTACCTTCTCCTGAAGCTTCTTAGCAACACGCATCATGGCACGCTGAATAGTTTGCGGGTTACCCATTGACGCTTTCATGAGAATTTCAAAGGCACGCTGAGGATTTGATTCACATGCAGCCATTTCCTCAGCACTAAGTCCAAAGTCCTCGGGGCTGAATTCACGAACAAGGTCTTCAGCAAGCTTTGCGAGCTTTCCTTTAAGAAACCGCTCAGGTAGCGGGGGCATGCCACTGCCACCATTTCCACCCTTTCCAAACGCCTTAAAGAAGGTATGAGAAATCGAATCAAAATCGAGCTTGCTCATAGACTCCTGGGCGTCCTTCATCATCTTGTCAATCCACTCCTTGCTAAATGAGCCAGCTACACCATCTTGAAAGGCGACACATAGACTTAGAATCGATATGTATTCGTGAACTGCCTTCTTTGTCTTATCACCAACGGAATCCCATAGCTCCTGTGTGATTTCTACACCGGGGAGAACAACACCAGGCGCCTTTGTATCTGTTGCTACAGGAACACCCTTACGAATTGTAAGAACCTTAGCAGCGTAGACTGTGGGGCGGTCCCCCTTTTCTACAGCGCGTGCATCTGCAACAGATGTGGCAAGCTCGGGAAAAGTTTCTAGTAAATCTGTTGCGAACTCTTCATACTTAGCATGAAAGGTATCCAGCAGGTTGGACATTAGTACGCCTCTTCTTTCTGAGAACGATTTCTTTATGTGGATATTTCCGCTTTCTTACCGTGTTGTACTAAAGTTAAGTACCCCCTAAAAGGGGGTACTTAATATTGCCTACAACCCTAATATGGCAAGTATGCTACATTTAAGCACTCCTCTAGGAGTGCTTAAATTCGGCACTTGCCGTTAAAATGGTAGCTTTGCCGCCTTCGCCTTTTCACAAAGCTTACATAGTACTTTGAGGTAATTCCAAATGGCCTTCTGATTTGCATCGGTCATATTGCCCCAGTGCTTATCAAAAATGAGTAGAGCAGCAGACATTTCATTAAACTGTCCAGAAATCTTTGCCTTTGCATAACCCACAACACGCTCTGAATCTTCATTATTAATGTGTTCATTTAGATCCTTATAGACGTGTAGGTAAAACAGGTCAAGAATTAGCTTAGGATTGATTTTCTTGGCAGCATTGAGTGCCTCAAGAGCAAGTTTAATATCACGCTCCTCAGGATATGTTTCTGTCAGCTCTTCAAAAAAACGTAGAAGCTGAGTATTAAAGGCACCAAGGACTGACATATCTTATATGAGAATGTAGAAAAATCTTTAGACCTATTCTGTGTTGTTCGATGGCGGAGTTTTTTTAGATAATCTTAATCTTTTTGTCCATGAATTTTCTCGTGGGGCTAAAGATACACCTAATTTTTGTGCCTTAGCATTAAGTAATGCAAGTTGGTTTTCATAGCTACGTTTATTGAACCCAGATACAAGATATCCAATTTCAGAATTCATATTTTCAGGTAAACCCTTAATTTTGCTAATCTCTTTTATTAAAGGCATCGACTTATACGCATTTGCAAGATTTTAAGCTGATTCGGCATAGTTTCATCTTCATAAAAATTAAACTCATTTTCAAGAATTTTTTTTGCCTCACTCTTTGTTAAAAAATCACCGGCTGTCTTTAAACAAAAGCGATCAAATACAAGAAACAGATTTAAAAATTCCTCATAACTATAGGATTCATTCCAGGCTTTACCAGCTCTATGAACAAAATCATAATCATCATTTTCCATAATATTTTTTATTAATCTCTTTACAGATTCTGCATTTCTAAATGTACGATATTTATACTCCCGTGAAGATAAATAGGTGTATATATATGCTACAACATAATATATATCTATAGAGCGCCCACCAACTTGTTTCTTTGAACGCCGTGTATGTCTACTACCCATTTATATTATATAGAGAAAAATAAAAGTTTTTAAATTAATCATATATACAAAAGCAACTGAGGAGCTTACGTCTTGATGATGCAACGGCAGATGGTCTAGAAGCATTTGATGCCCCTGTAAATCCATAACGTAGGTGTGCCGGTGCTGAATCCCACTCCTCACGCATTTTTTCTTTGAATACTACAAAGTCCATATCAGAATCGGGAGTATATTGCTGAATACTGCCATTTTCATCAATGTAATCAAAATAATCATAGTGGGTTAAGTTAGCACTGTCATACATATAGCACTGAATGGTTATACACGTTTGGCTATTTGTTACAGGATTCTGAAGTTGGTGGGTCTGGTTTAGGGTTTCACTAATCCAAGTAATATCATCCTTTTGAATTGTAGAAGTAGCAAAAGGGGGAATCCCATCTTTTTGCCCGCATAAGAAGGGATATAGACTTACATCTATTTGACCGTGAAGAACGCGAATAACTGCCTCTGAGCCTCCGTGATTATGAATCGGGCTATAATGCCCCACTGGCCAGATTTCCATAACATATGGGATGCCAGGGGATTCACCGTTATTTTCACTGAGTGTAATACGCAAATATGTTTCTGCAACATTTGGGTGTCCTGGCGTGAACTCTTCGCTCTTTTCCTTAATACGAGTATTACACCATAACCCTGGCGTCTTAAGACTGTATTCGATGGCTTTGGAAAAGTCTGGAAAATCGTCTGTGTCAAGAACAAAGTTTTTGCCCGCAATACATTTGTAGAGTTTCTCTGATGAAGCGGTTAGATTCGCACGCGGCATATATCTTTGCTTAGCAATGTCCAGCATAGTTAGTTCATCTGTGTTTCTGACTAAAAGTGGAACATTACGTGTAATGGGGTCACGAAGTATGCGCATTGGTACAAGGTTGCTTGTTTCCACATGGGCGAGCGACTCTAGGAAAAGTTTGTTATTTGTCCATTCAGGGTCATTTGCTGACTTCTGACGGGGGAAAAGAAAACTGTAGGTTTGTGTTTCTATACGTGCTTCCCCTATACCGGCGGAGAGTTTCTGGTTTTGGGAATCCAGACTGAACCAGTAATAGGCGCCGTTAATTGTTGATAGTCCCTTATTATTTTTGGGGTCCTGAAGTGCTTCATTATTTGGAACACGTGAAACATTAACAGCATCTTGGCTAAAGACTACTTTTATTCCATTTTGCTGTGTCTTGTCGTAAAAACTAAAGACACATGGGTCAGTATTTTGTGTATTTTCAAAAATAAATACGCCTTGTCCGTTGACAATTAGGGGCAGATTTGCCTCAGTGGAAGGATTGTCCTTCTTTGATATTTTTAGTATCTTTGGGTATCTTGCCATTTATAAATTATATATGGAAAAATATGTTTAGCAATACACGGTAGACTTGCCGTTACATGCGCGCCGGTCCACGTTGAATACCTGCCTCACGCTCACGCTGGTATGCCTCCATCTGCTTATCAAATAGGTCTTCCTTTTTTGACCGCCCACGCCCTGAAGGTGCAGCATCAACACTGCCAGGAAATCCACCCTGTGCCCTATCACCAGGTGCCGCCCCCCCATTTAAAAATGAGAATGCACCAGGAATCGACGAACCTCCATTTCCCTGTGTAGATGTATCAATATCAAGACCGCTGTAGCCAAATCCCTTCGAAAAGCTCATCTGTTCACTGGTACTCCATGCTTCAGGCTCTCCTCCCATAGATGGAGAAGGTCCTGATGACTGTTTCTTAGGTATTTCTGACATCTTCTTTTCATATAGCCAGTTCATTACATCGGCATCCGTGATTGGGTCGGGTCTTCCAGAAATAATAAGAGTCGGAACCTTCTTTAACCATCCTGGAAGGGGTGGGCGATTCGGAGATGGGTCGGCACAAATAAAACGAAAGAGTCCTTTCCAAGGTGTTTGGGCAAGTTCAGTTAAAAATGCCTTTGACCACTGGCATCGGTTGCTATAATAACAAATATGTATCGGTTCTTGGCTCCCGGACATATCCCTATTGAAGTAAAACAGGTCTTAGGGGAAATTACAAACGCGCAACAGATAAAAATTGAGCCGATTAGGAATTCAAGCTAATCTATAGAAGATGTCTGCCTCCACCAAATTCCAGTTTCGTCGTAAGGCCGTCCCCACAACTGATAGTGTTAATGTATTCAAGTCAGTTGCTCATCCATCAAAACTTGTAATCAATTTCACCCTTTCTCCTACTGATGTTACGTATGCAAATACTCTACGTCGTGTTATTGAAGCCGAGGTTGAAACTGTAGGATTCCGTGCCGAGATTCTAGAGGATGGCTCTACCTCTGACATCAAGATTCACAAGAACAGTACTCCCATGAGCAATGAGATGCTTTCCCACCGTGTAGGACTTCTTCCAATCTTTGTATCAAATCCTCTAGAATGGAATCCATCCGAATACAGTTTCAAGCTTGATGTAACAAATACAAATCCCGACCCCCTAGATGTAAAGGCAGCAGACATTCAAGTCTTTAAGAATCGCGGGTCAGACGAGGAGCCACTTCAAATTCCGAGCACCGAGTTCTTTCATCTTGACCCTATTACCCAGGATACACCCCTTCTTGCCGTTCTAAAAGGTGCCGTTATCAATCAGGAAAATGAACGAATCCACTTTGATGCAAAGGCGACAGTAGGAATTGGGCGTGAAAATGCTCGCTTCAAGCCTAGCGCCCAGTGCTCTTACCGTTACACGCTTGATGATGATGAGCGCCGTCGTAAGGAATTCTTTGATACGTGGCTAAATTCACACAAAAAGATTAGCCCTGAATCACTTGAGGGAAACTCAGTACGCAAGGCTGAGCTTGAGCGTGAGTTTGCTACAATGGAGATTGAGCGGTGTTTCCTTGTAAATGAAATGGGAGAGCCCTATAGTTTCGATTTTACTCTAGAAAGTGTTGGTCCTCTTGATCCGAGTTATATTGTTTCACGGGCACTACAGGTAATTCAGGCAAAGCTTACAAAGTATGCCTCACTTGATACTGGTGACCTTCCTGATAATGTATCTATTCGTCCCGCTGATGCTAAGATGAAGGGGTATGATATTTACTTTAAGGGTGAAGGGCATACACTAGGCAATATGCTACAGACGTGGATGGATGCCAATCTTCTAGATGCAGGTGAAATTACCTTTGCCGGCTATGATATTCGTCATCCCCTACAGGATGAGATGCTAATCCGTATTGGTGTTGATGATGGTAAGGAAACTTCTGCACGGGCGGCAGTTGTAAAGGCAGTGCGGGCCCTTTCCCAGATGTTTGCAGGTTGGGCAAATGCTTGGGCATCTCAGGGTACAAGTGTTCCTGTGAGTGGCACGGCGCGCGCGGCCTTCCAGAAGCGGGCTACGTAAATACCGTGTTGTGCCTAAATTAAGTACCCCCTTTTAGGGGGTACTTAATATTGCTTACAACACGCTAATCTATTACACATTTGATGGGTCATTAGTAGCAATATCTAGTTCCCTCTTCATTTTATCTAACTTTTCTTTAACATCAAGTTGAATCTTTTCTAAATCATTGAATACACTTTCATTTCTATCTTGTAAATCAATAAGATCGTATTTCTCATAAAATTTTTTTGATCCATCTTCAAAAACGTCTACTAATATCTTGAGTGCTTCTGTGATTGACTTTAGTTCTTTCTCTAAATATCGAACAAGTCCGCGTTTTTTCTCTTCACTTGGAGGAGTTCCCCCATGCATTACGCGGGTAGAGCGATTTTTACGCCGGGTATTAGGCATCTTATATTATATGTATATATTTAATCAACCTCCTCAGGCTTTACCTTGTGGTAAGAAGGCTGGGGCATGCCCTCAGGCATCTTGCCATCAACACCCTCTGGAAATTCGGGTACATTAGCACCAGGTGGCACACCAGAAGAATCAGTAGCCCCATACATCTTCATTAGCATTGGGCGAATATCATTCTCCGCCATCTTCTGACGCTCAACATAAGCATCCTTTTTAGCATCACTATTTGCATCAAGCCACTCAATATGCCCCTTAATAATCTCTTCAGCCTTGGCAATTTCATCAGCATCCATCTTCTCCTTTACCTTATCCTCGCGGAATGAGTTACGCGCATTGTACAGATACGACTCTAGACCGTTCTTTGCCTCGATCTTCTCCATTGCCACCTTATCATCTTCGGCCGCCGCCTCGGCCTCCTTTACCATGCGCTCAATATCATCCTTGCTTAGCGAACCCTTCTCGTTCTTAATCGTAATCTTCTGCGACTTACCCGTTGACTTCTCGGCAGCCGAAACATTGAGAATGCCGTTAGCATCAACATCATATGTTACCTCAATCTGAGGCGTGCCGCGTGGCATTGGAGGAATGCCCTCAAGGCGGAACTTGCCTAGTAGGCGATTGTCCTTCGTAAACTGGCGCTCACCCTCAAATACGCAGATATCTACAGCTACCTGGTTGTCCGAAAACGTAGAAAAGGTCTGCGACTTCTTTGTAGGAATCGTCGTATTACGCTTAATAAGCGTTGTCATAACATTACCAGATGTTTCAATGCCAAGGCTGAGTGGCGTAACATCAAGAAGTAGTAGGTCAGCCGTTGCATCACCCGCGTTGTTTCCACTTAGAATGTGCGCCTGGACGGCAGCGCCATAAGCAATTGCCTCATCAGGGTGGATGCTCTGGCAGAGCTCCTTGCCGTTGAAATACTCCTTGAGTAGCGCCTGTACACGAGGAATACGTGATGAACCACCTACAATAACAACATCGCTGATATCGGACTTCGCCATCTTGGAATCACGTAGTACCTGCTCTACAGGCCCCATACACTTCTTAAAAAGGTCCTCACAGAGGCTCTCGAACTTAGCGCGTGTTAGCGTAGCCTGGAAGTCAACGCCCTCAGCAAGACTATCAACCTCCATTGCCGTCTGATTAGAAGTAGAAAGCGTCTTCTTTGCACGCTCGGCAGCTAGACGAAGACGAGCGAGTGCCTTAGGATTTGAGCGCACATCAATCTTCGACTTCTTCTTGAAGTCATCAATGGCCCACTCAACAATGCGATTGTCAAAGTCCTGGCCACCAAGGTGCGTATCACCACTTGTGGCACAGACCTCAAAGATGCCATCCTCAACCTTTAGAAGCGATACGTCAAACGTACCGCCACCAAGGTCGAAAATTACTACACGACGCTCACCCTTTGTTGACTCATTCATGCCATAGGCAATACATGCCGATGTTGGCTCAGCTAGAAGACGCATTACATTAAGACCAGCAATGCGCCCCGCGTCCTTTGTAGCCTGGCGCTGGGCATCATTGAAATAGGCTGGGACCGTGATTACAGCATCCTTCACCTCCTGTCCAAGGTAGGCCTCTGCCATTGCCTTTAGCTTAGAAAGGACCATGGCAGCAACCTCCTCGGCATACATCTTCTTCTCCTCACCCTTCCACTCTACAACAATCTGAGGGCGGTTATTACCGTCATCAACTACCTTGAAGGGCCAGGTCTGCATATCGCGCTGAACAATAGGATCGTTAAAGTTACGACCAATTAGGCGCTTGGCATCATAGATAGTGTTTGTGGGGTTGCTGGCACTCATCGACTTTGCCGCCTCGCCTACAAGACGCTCATCGCCGAAAGAAATAACGGAAGGAACTGTGCGGTTACCGGTATCAGAGGCAATAATTTCAACACCACCATTCTTCCATACTGCTACCATCGACATACACGTCGCTAAGTCACATCCGATTACGTAGTTCGTAGACGCGGGAGTAGTGGATGCAGGAGCAGTGGACATCTTCTACAAACTTATGTTGGGAAATGTTTAGACCTTTTTTTGGCAACCTGCCAAAAAAAGATGGAATAATCACTTTGGATTATCCGGCCTTTTTTTGCGTTCCGCAAAAAAACACGGGATAATCTAAAATTATTTACATCCACCCTTTCCTAGCAGTTGCTGTTAGACATCAGGCATTGCTGCACTAGCTAGCTCACCAAGAGGCGGTGCCTCAATAAGCCGACGCTGTTCAAATGTTTTCATAGAATTTACAATTGAAATTACATTTGCAAGTCGAACGGGTACCTTCTCCAAGCGCAGGGTATTCAGATACAATGCATGAAGCATGTGAACACCCGGCTTATATGCCGCTGGAAGCTGGGCAAAGGAAACCGAATGAATCTTAGCAAATGCCTCATAAGCCTGTAGAATATCATTTGTTCGCGCACGCAGTGTAGTTTCAAGTTGCCAGAAACTGTCGCGCTCCTCAGAATAATGCTTCAAATAATCAATAACTTTACCTGCCTTTCGTAGGCGAAGAAAGCGCTCAACCGGTGTAGCCTCCGCCCCACGAAGAGTACGAAGCATCATGTAAGATGTTGAGCGCTGACGCCAGCGATTACCCTTCCCATCCTTAAATACTAGGCCCTGCCAGCAAAACCCATTCTGAACAGCCGTCCGGCGCATTAGTGCTGTACAATCCTCATCAGAGGCAAAACTCTCAACGGGATACCGAGGAATCTGTAGGCGTTTTAGCTGTGGATCCCAGCTCTGACTATCCTCCTGTAGATTTACAGTACCATCGTTATGAGTCCAGCCGAAATGAACCATACTCAAGTCAGGGGTCTTATACTTATAGACAACACGATGCTCTGGGTGCTGGATTACGAAACTTGCAAATACAGAGCTTGCTCCATAATTACTAAGCTGAGCACTCATGATATTCTTAAGAGCCTCCTTAGTACGAATAGGAGTCATTGCCAGACATTCCTCAAACAGCTGAGCAAAGGTCTTCTTGCTATAGAAAGCATTCATTGCTCCAATTTGAGTGCGAGTGGCAAGATGAATAGTGTTAGGGTCATTTGCCGTCATGAAGACCTGTAGCATACAACCATCGATAAAGTCCTCTACCTGAGTAAATGTTGTATTTACGGGAGGAGCCCCTTCAATAGCCTTCTGTGGAGCAAATGATACCACGGTATTTGTTGTAGTATCAAAGATTACAGACCGAAATAGGGGATTCACAATATTATTGGAAGACTCCTTTGCATAACGAGCTACTACAAATGGCACCTCCGACGAAGCAATTAGTCGCAGACCATTGGAAACCAAGGTATCCTTTAGTGCATCCCACGTAGCATTTGTATCCTTAAGCTCCTTAAAATACGCAATAGGGATATTCATTTACGCTGTTTCTACACTAAGAGAAACCGAAGAGGGCATCAATTTTTTTAAATTGCCAGTGGCGCTACCGCTAAGTACTTAATTTAAGTATTTAGCTCTGATGGCTAGAACGAAAAGTTATAGTGACTCCAATGATATAAGGCCACGCAGTGGCCTTATCTATGGGGAGTTCTTAACTTTAGTACTAGACGTTACCGGCACTTGCCATGTTAGTGCTGTAGGCAGTATTAAGAATCCCCCAAAAGGGGATTCTTAAATTTGGCACAGCACGCCACTAGTCACCTTGCTATTTTCATAACAGCCGATAGGGAGAACACATGGCTACTCCTATTCAAGAGGAAGAATTATCCTTTGAGTTGGGTGACCGTATTCTTATAATAGGTGGACGATATGATGGACTTAGAGGACGTATATATTATATTGATGACAAAACACTAATTCGTGTATTACCTGATGGTGTTTCAGATCGCCTTGTAGAGCTACCTATTGTTGATGAAGATTTTGACCCGTCTTTAGAAATTAGCGAGGCATTTGTTCTATCAAAGCGTACAAATCCAGCCTTTGTTGCTCAGATTGATGCACATGTAGGTTCAAAAGCATACACATTCGGCATGAATGGTGAGCCAGATACTGTATACACAGTAAAATCTGTTTCAGAAAAAACGGATTCACTTTTACTAGAGGATGAAACAGGAGCGGAGCTCTTACTCGAGTGTAACTTTACTGGAATTCCTCTTGATGAAGCATTTGCTGTCATTCGTATAAGAGCTCCAGAAGACAAAAGTCTTAATGCTGATGGAGAGATTAGCGAGGAAGCTCAACCTGAAGAGGAGGAAGGCGATGATTTTATGGACGTAATGGAGGATGCCCTGGAATCTGAATTACAATTTGAAATTCAAGAAATTCCAAAGGCTCAGCGGTTTTATCCAGACCTTGTACAACGGAATGACATGTTACAGGATTTAGTTGCCGCCCTAAATTCAGTAGCTCAAAAAAGTGCAGAAGAGCATAAGGCAATTCGTATATTTGTAGAGCAATGTATATTACTACGTAATTCTCTTGTAATTTACTCAAAAACAGGCGAGCCTGTTGGAACACGTCCAACCTCTTACTCAACACTCTCAGAGCTTATTGAAAATGCTACATCTATTCCACTTTCACGGTATGTACTTAATGCCAGTAAAACACTCTATACAGATCGCACTCAAGATGAAATTCGCAATGATGTTACTGAGCCAACTTCTGAGGGAGGTGTATCAGTAAATGCTAAATTCTTAGATACTGTCATTAATAATACAGTTGATTATATGAATACACAACTAGGAGGTATTCAATCAGCACAATCATCTCAAGAAGCCTTGCCAAATTGGTTCATTTCATGGGAAACTCTTAACAAACAATTTCAATCGTCGTGGACATCTCCAGAAGATGTTGATACAATACAATTTAAGGCTGATAAGGAATTTTTCCGTGCTATTCCAAATATTGAAACACCCTCTATTGACGGATTCCCCGTATTAGAAGCAGATAGAGATGTACTTGTTACAAGCGATCTAGTATCAAAAGTATCGATTGGCATGATGCGCGGATTAGGACCACGCACAACCCGTTTAAGACAAAAAGACGATGCCCCAAAGCGAATTGAGTCTGGAGAAGAAGGTGAGCTCACAGGAACACTTCTATTTCCTCTTTCAGAAAAGCGGGACCTTGGAGCAATACGCTCAGGCTCCATTGCCCAAGACATATCAATGAGTCAAACCGAATCTAGTACGATGCATACAATTCTTGATCGCCTTGATGGAATTCCAGATGAGGCCACCGCGGGTGGAATTCTTTCAGTAGGCCTAGAAGGAAATACGCAGGGAAATATTCCTCTAGAAGACTGGCTCCGTGTACTTCCCATCTATCCTCTTGGGCTTGGAGATATACCCCTTGCACTAGCAAATTACGGGCTTTCCCAAAAGGAATTTAATCTTGACCAACAGGATGTATTAGTCGAAAAAATTCAGATGATGCGTGCCCTTATAAAACAGTATATTACTGAAATTCGCGAAGCATCAAATAAAGCCCTTTCAGAGCAGACGGTTACACAAAACCCATTTTTATCAGAGGCAGCCTTTGGAGAAATACGGGAAGTTCTTGAGAAAGAGCCATTAATTGCTACTGCTATAGCCGAGCTTGGAAAAATAACACCTACATATAGTGAATCCGACGTAGGAATTATATCATACCTTCTTTTTACTTCACAGGACCTCTTTATAAAAAGTCTAGCACAGATTCCTGGACCCCTTGCTGTTGAGCGCACCCGTCGAGTTAGACAGCAATTTCTTGATGCCTTAAATAATGCTCTAGCAAAGGCATTGAAGCGGGAAAATTCAGGAGAAACGCCTGTGCCTAATACCTGCCCCCATGTAGCAAGTATTAATGCCATCTACAGAGTAAAAGAGGTTGGGCTACGCATGCCACTCTTTGCCAAATTTCTCACAAAATTTCAGGGTGGACGGAAGGATAATTGGGTGGAGTGTGCCTTTGGATGTGGTCGCCCCATATGCTGTTACCATGAAGTTCTACTTTTACAGGAGTATCTACACCCACGTGAAAAAGATGCCCTACACAAGGAGCTTCTTCTCAAATTCAGCGGAGGACAATTTAATGGGCGGTACATGTGTAAAAACTGTGGTCAGTCAATTTCCGAGCTTGAATTCGATACAAATCTCGAATTTAGTGATGATGGAGTCCCTATGATGGGACGAGCTGTAATGGCAGCCCTAGATGATGATGAACTTGACAGTGCCCTTACAGGTACCGACGTTGAGCAACTTCGTTTTAAAACAGAAATGCAGAATGTCATTTATTCCGCTGCCAGAAAACTATTTGATATGCTTGGTATAAATGCCGTTTCAGATTCCTATACAGTAATTGTACAGCGCGTTGAGTCCGATATTCTAAAACAGCCGTCGCGGAAAGAATATCCTAAAATGATTGATGGCAAGCGCACACTAGACTATGATATTCATATAAATCGTATAATTGTGGGGTCAGTAGCCGTGAATTGCCTTCTTGAAGTACAAACTAATATTCCTGGTTATGTAATGCGCTATAGAATACCTGGATGCCGTGCTGGATTTAGTGGGTTTCCCTTAGGAAACGAAAAGGAGCGTACAGGAATGGAATATGTTGCCTGTGCTGTTGCTGCTATACAGGACCCAGTAGCTCCCTGGAATCTTACAGGATTTCAACGTGAGGCTGAGAAGAAACGTCAGGATTCTGTACTTGCACTTATGGATAAACGCATGACATCTCTTCTAACAAACTCATCTGCACAACAGCAAATCTCGGTGAAGCGGGCACATCTAAAGGAATTATTTGGAAGTGCAGTATTTTCTGAGCAACTTCCTGAGCAAATTCCGGAGCGATTTGCCCCCGTTCCGTATAATATAAACAATGAAGAGGTTGCCAAATCGGCCATTGTTTCTGCAGCGGCCTCACCAAGCCAACAAGTTCGGGCGTGGGTATTACAGGCACATCGTTTTGCACGCGATAACGGTGTCTATAAAAAGGAGAGTGTAATTGCGGAGGCAACATGTTGCTCGGCAGCAATTCAAGAGCCAAACGAATTCTGGAAAAATAAGAAGGGCTCCATGGAATCTCTTCCAGTTAAATTACCTCCTCGCGGTCCAATAAATTCTCATCTTGGTCTTCCCTTCACCCCAAGACGCCAGGAAAATCTGGAGGGGAAAATTCCCCCGGAAATTATGTACAAAATTTTCCTTAATGTTTGTTACACTGGTGAACGTATTGGTCTTCCTCACGTTCCAGGATACACAAACGAATGTACCTATTGTGGATTTGTCTATGCCGAGAGCCCCTATGCCTTGAGCCCCTTCCCCCCTATGTCATCCGACTCTAAACTCCAAAAAGAGCTAATGAAAACCTACAATGAAGAAATAGCTGCCATCATTACAAAGGGTAAGGTATCTCTTGATACCCAGAAAGTTAAAGTAAATGAAAGTACATTCGAAACTGTATTAGATGCTTCTCATAAAGCATTTCATGTAGAGCCTATAATTGTAAAACCACCTCTTGCTGGCATGAAACTATTTGAGCGCTTACGCTCGCTTACCCCAGAGCCTTTTGTAGGATGGAAGGAAGCCATTTCAGGAACAATCGAACGCCTTTTAGCACTAGGAGAAAATGATGATGTTTTAGAGGCATATGGAACAATCTCCAACATATCATCAGATATATTAGAAGAGCTAAAAAGTCGACTAGGAGAAGTAAATGCACGGGCGTTTCAGTTAGTTCTTGAAGGAAATCCAGTACAATGTATTGAAGCTATTCGTACATATTTCCTAGTGCCTTTTCAACGTCTTGTTACAGGATTTCACACAAAATCCTTACGCATTCCAAAATCTTATAAACTGGGCGAGGGAACTGAAGAGGATATGAATCGCATTCTTGATAGTCATCTTGAATACATGGCAACTTTAGCAAAACGATCAACAGGATTTACACTTCATAAAATGAAGTGGGCACACGCACGTCTTGTAGATGCTTTAGCATTATTAAAGTCATCCATACGTGCATCATATATTCCTGGAGGTGGTGCGGGTCTTCCTTTTATTGTGACTGCCCTTATAGGAGGAATTTTAATCGAATTTATTAATCCTAATGTTGTTCCTCCAGATATGGATGAAGCGGCAGCGTCTTCACTTGATACTGGAGCACGCGCACCAATCCAGATTCTAGATGTCTGCATTCAGAAATTACGCCTTGAAGGGATGAATTTCACAGAAGAGCAGATTAAGGATATGATATCGCGTCGTGATAATATAGAGAAGGCGTCATTTATTAAACGGTTTGATGATTTAACACCGGAAGCGAAGGCGGTCGAGAAGATGAAGAAGAAGCTTGGGCTTGGTGACTGGGCGGTTGGAGGAACAAATGTGATATATGCCTATAATCCCGAGCAGTATGAACGTGAGCGGGAGCAGAGGTTAACTATGGGATTTGAAGATTTCTCACAGGGACAGGTGGTTTTAGAAGAAGGTGCTGAGGGTGCTGAAGGCGGATATGATAATCAGCAAATGGGGGAGGATGATTATTAAGGTGTTCCGCTAAACATACTTTGACCCGAGCATATAACATCCATCGGCACGTGGTATAAGCCCCATGGATTTTAAAGAGCTACGCGCTGTAAACCCAATCGGTTTAGAGCGCTTTGCTTTTGAAAGAGCTGCCTTTGCTTTCATAGTTGTTTTAAAGGGACTCTTTTTAACACGACGTGTTTGCATAGGAAAGGGTGTTCGGCGGCACTGCATTCTAGTAATTGCCGCTAATAAAAGGTGCATCTAAAACTCCACTACAAAACAGAGATGAGAACATTGATTCTCAGTGCTGTTCTATATTTGTTAGGAATTGCTGTAATACTTTTACTCAGACCTCCCCTTATGTTTCATAAAGATGGAAGTTGGAAGGAGTTTGGAACAAGCTCAGATGAACACACTATTTTTCCTTTTTGGCTTACCTGTATTGTATGGGCAATTGTATCATATTTAGTAACTCTTCTTATTGTTGGAGAGTATAGAGATACTGTTGTATCTGCAACTGCCCTTAGTACAATTCCTCTTACCTCTTTATCTCCAAAGTCCCCGGAAGATTTGGTAAATCCACTTCCGATAAAAACAAAAGGTAAGCAGAAAAACATAATTAACACATCCCTTGTTGGGTATCATATGCTAAATAAGGATGCTACAGAAGAAACTGGTATTCCCCAATACATTTATGTTGGAGAAAAGCCTTTAAAAAAGCCTGGTTATTACATGGTTAATAATTCCAAGGAGGTCGCTGATGGTAATGTAAAACCAAAGTATACTTACGTAGGCAATGACTTAAGCTCTTCTGATGAAGAGGCTTCTTGAGAGGGAGGCATTGTTTCTCCAGAATACACTTGTAAAAGCCATGCCACAATTCCATTCATAAAGATGGAAGTCGCCATAAGAGCAGAAAAGGGTCCAAATCCTCCTGCTCTCATAAATTTAAGAGGTAATATAAATAAATTTACTATGAAAATTCCGAGTGGAGGAATCCATGCTGACCGCAAAATGGAGGCAATATGTATGTATCCATTACATACATATTGAATACATCCCGTACAAATCATCGTGAGTATAATTGAAATTACAGGAAGAATAGTACATCCAAGAAGTGAAAATGACCAATCCATTAAAGATGGAAATACAAATATAAGTCCGAATGTTATTAATGTTAGTATAACGGCATGGACAATTCCAAATGTATGTTGCATAGCGTAACGAAGTGGATCAAAATCACTTCCAATCATTGTAGAGTATATCTTTAGAGAGATGGCAGACTTTGATGAAGGGCTTATAACCGCAAACCGTAATGCATTAAATAGTTTAAACGTAACAACAACATATGACTCATCTAATGCTAACGTCCGTTCAAACAATGTAAATACGGCTCGCAACGCCCCTTCAAACAATGTAAATACGGCTCGCAATTCCCCTTCAAACAATGTAAATAATTCGGATATACCATTAACATCGACGTCGATAAACCCTGTACTAATTCCTGAATCACCGAGTCTAAGTGAATATATTACAACAACCCCTCCCTATTCTGAAGATATGGTAAAACGTATAAAACTATTCTATAAGAATCGTGATAAAAGGCCAAACTCATACAAGTATACAAGCAGTGGCGATCTTGTAAGCTTCTCAAAGTCCGGTTCAGAAGAAGCTATAATCAATCTTAAATCATATGTGAATCATAGCAGTGAAACACTTAATACACGGGACCAAACACGCCTAGACGCAATTGGAGAAGCCGAAACACAATATGACACCGCCTTTAAAAAGGTTCGTGAAACTTATGAAGCATACAAAAATACAGGTGTAAAACAACCCTTTCTTGCTGCTCAAAAGGTAATGGCAGATGCCGATGCTCTTCTCAGTAAGGTACGCTATGGCTCGCGCGCTATTCAGTCTATTGCAAATCCTGAGGTACGCGACGTACTTTTTGACCAACCATATGAGGAGCGTAAACTTATTTCGGATGCAAAAGACCCATTCAAAAAAGAGCTTGCCCGCCTTATTGTATTAGAATATCCCTATATGGACTTTTACGGAACATATGTAGATGCTACAAATTCATCTCCAACGGGTGATGCAGATGCCGTTTTTGAGGATACTGGAATTTCTGAGGCGCTTGTGCGCCAAACAATGAAAAATGGACAGTTTGCCCGTATTTTCTTTGAGTCCGAGGAAGGTCCAAATGGATTTCTCAGTCCTTTCTGGCCTGTGGAATACACTCTTGATGATGTAAAATATTTCACAGGTCTTCAGGCCTACGAGGTCTTACGGGCGGAAGAAGCGGGAAATCTTGAGCTGAAAAAGTCCCTTCTAGGAACTCGCTCAACACGTACAATGCGCTTCTTAACGAAAAAACTTGTAAATCAACCCAAGACACCAAAGGATGTATGGCTCCGGATTTTTACGGCAATTTACCAGCAAAATCCCATACTAAAAGACAAACTACTGGCAACTGGAACAGACCGTCTAATCTTTGCCGATGTACGAAAGGGGCCTTCTGGAACAGGTCTTGCTGAGCGGGATGCAGGAAATCTTACACAGTCAAAATGGCTATATGAAAATGCTGTTGGCACGGCACTTGAGGCATTACGCTACCAGTTCCGCGAAGGGTCGGCTGCTGAGTCGGCAATTAGTGCCTCGCCTACAAATGCAGTAATTTCAACAGATGAACAGTCAGCTGCAAAGGTGGCGGCAATTATCAATTCTAAAAAGAAATTTCAGTTTAAGAAGTAGATATGCCTATAGAAATATTAATGATTCCAATAATATTTATATTAGTAACAATATATTCTTTTTTTAAATATAAAATAATATTTTGGATTAATATTATTTTTATAATTATAGCTATTATAGCACATCTAACATTTACTGCTATAATGGAAAAAGAAGAGGCTGGGAGCGGTGTTCATTTTTTCGGTCCTCCATCCTTTTTATTAACTCTTGCGGGACTTGTATTTTTACCACTCATTGAGGTTTTCATAATACAGTTTAATTTTGCTGGGCCACAAAAACAAACAGGCAATTTAAATGTTAATCGGTCTAGAAATAATATGCGCTAAAACACATTTTCAAACACCTAAACTACTTAAGCATTTCCCCTATAGAAATGTTGCGTATTACTCTTCTAATCCTCAATACGCTATTTGGTGTAACACAAGGAAGTATTAGTGATTGTGCAAAAGGAACATCCCTATTCAAAATCAATAATCTACAGTTTTTCCCAGACCCCTCAACCCGTAATGAAAATACGACTGTTATTCTCGACTACACGGTTCCGGATGGAACAATTGTTTCGGCTGGAACTGCAACATATGAACCGACTTTTAATTATATTAAATATCCTTCAACAGTCGATGATCTGTGTGTTAAGATGGGGTGTCCTATACTACCTGGCTCGTACAGTCCAAGTTCATCAACAGTTATGCCAAATATTGCTGGAACTCTTAGTATTAAAACAACATGGCGGGATGATTTAAATAATATCCTGTTATGTTATACAATTACTACTAAACTTTCACTGTAAAGGGTACTCCTTCAATGTTTCTTCATTTTTATCACAATCTACTTCGGATGAAGTGTAAGAATAACATACACCATCTTTATCTTTGTATACGCGGTCTTTTACAGTATCGGGGTGCGGGTATCTATATACAACTGATGGCGGTGCCTTATAAAAAAAGAAAATAAAGGCGCCAATACATGCTCCGATAATAAATGGTACTAATCTAAAATTCTTTAACATCTACAAGTAGTTTAGAAAGGAATGTTTGAATTTCTTAAAACAGAAACATTTAAGATAGTGGGGAGTGGTATTTTAGGATTAGGAATTGTTGCTGCAATAAAGCCAATGTGCAAGGGAAATGACTGTGTAATACAAAAAGCTCCATCAGTCAGTGAAGTAGTATCATCTACGTATCATATTGGTTCAAAATGTTATAAATTTAATACTACACAGTTAAAGTGCCCTGATCGTGGAGTAATAGAGCCATTTAGAGTCGCTGCATAATGGTCTACTAGATAGAGATGTCTATCTAGTACCATCAGAGCTAAGTATCGCCAATTACTTAAATTACCGTGTTGTGCTAAAGTTAAGTACCCCCCTGAAAGGGGGTACTTAATATTGCCTACAACCCTATGATGGCAAGTATGCTACAGTAAACGTTAAGCCTTCGGCTTAACGCAACTTTGGCACTTGCCGTTAAGTAACTGGCGGTACTTAGCGGTAAAGAAACAGAAAACCTTTCAGATCTGGAATTCAGAACATGAGTACTCTTCTTTCAGATCTTGATAGCTCTCCACCTTCGGGACGCGACGGGGACCTTGTGGATCAAATTCTGAATGAAATGAATGGCGGAGGTAATACATTACCGCCACCAATGCCTTCCGGCTTTCCATCAAATTCTGGAACAATTTCTGCTCCATCTCAAAACACAGTTGTGAATTCCCATGTTATGGATTCAGGTCCAGCCCGTTCTCATATGATAGGGAATTCACAGCCAACCCCCGCCGATTTTGCTACAGCGATGCAAGGAGGTGGTGGCTATGCTCCAGTAAATGATTCTCAACTACCGAAGCCATCCTTTCCCGCCGCCTACAAACAGCGGAAAAGCCTTGTTCAACGCATGACAGATGAGTTTAAGGTCCCTATTCTTGTAGCAATTATTGTGTTCGCCTTTTCCCTCCCGGTTGTGAATTTCCTTTTTGCTCATTATTTCCCTTCAATGATGCTTCCTACAGGGCAACTCACAACAGTTGGACTTGTAATAAAATCACTCGGAGCGGGTGTATTTTTCTGGGTATTACAGCGTGTAATTGTGCCCCTTTTTAGCCTTTAACTTTGGCACTTGCCGTTATACTTTACAACACAGTAAAATTAACACTTAACGATAGAAGAATGAGAAGAGTTGGAATAGAAACTCCTGTACTTGCTGTAGCCCTAATATTTGCCTTATACACGTTTCCTACTAAATACATGATAGCTACAACGGCTCTTGCTATAGTTATATTTCTACTAACAAAATCATTCACAGCCATTCTTGGAGTAGTTGTAGGAGCAATTTTACTAAGACTTTTTATTGACTATTCTGACCCTGATATAAGAGCTATTGCTGATGCTGCCACAAAGCCATCGATGTACACGGCAGATAATGAAGGCTTTCAACCTAAGGATCCTATTTCAATCCATCAACGGATAGCCTCAAATAAGGGTGAAGCCCCTTTAAAGCCTAAGGCAGAGATAACGGGGGTACTTGAATCTCCTAATATTCTAGATGCTCTTCAGCTCTCAGATGTGCTACCCTCAGAGCGTGGGTCATCAAAAATGACATTACCTGCCTCAGTAAAGGCTCCTGAGATTATACCTACGCCAGCTGAGTTAACACCACAGATGTCTGAAAGTCAAGTTCCTATGATTGCGAATCCAATGCTTCAAAATGGACCAGATGCTGATAGTATCTCGACCGCTCTTGTATCAAAGGGCACGGCTCTAATTCTAGGAAATCCCTCTAGCCAAATGGAGAGTTTAAGTATGGGCCCATCAAATTATTAACAAGTTGTCGTTAACTAGATTAGAATGGCTCGTAATACAAAAGGTTTTTATATATCTTATACTACACTACTTTTAGGGTGTATTATACTCTTTATATTGGGAGTAGTATATGTAAACAATTTAAATCCCATGCCCCCAATGCAAGCTCCAAGAGCCCCAGATGTAAATGTTCAAGTTATTTCACCGTCATCGGGCGATGACAGATTTACTCGTGCTCCTAAGCCAGAGCGTGATTGGATTGGAGCACCTGATTTAACTTCGCTGGTTTCTTCTACACGAAATTTACCAAGTATCTCAACCCGAGGAATTCCTGAGCAATACCAACAAATGGGAATTCTTCAAATGGATACTGGGGCAACTCTTCCACTGTATGGCAGACAAACATTATCCCGGTCCGACAGATTTCAATACTATTCTCGCACGGACACCTATAATCCTGTACAAGTACCAGTCCGTTATAAAAATCGTGACTGCGTTGATGATATTGGTTGCGAGCAACTATTTGACGGTGATAAAGTTACTATGGCATCGACTGGACAACAAGGTTCAGTAACATTGTATAGATATTCGGGTCCAACATACATTCCTCTAGTTAACTGATGTTAGCTCTAACGGTAACGGTAAGTACTAGACATTACGTTTTCCAAACACCACGTTAGAGATATGTCAGAGTGCCCCCCATATTCATTAGGTAAATTCCCTGTTGGAATGTTACTAACACCTACGATTGATATGTATACATCTGTATTAGATCCTCTTAAATTTCAGTTTCAATGGGGTGTACGAACAACAGCACCTCATTTTATCACTGGAGAAAATGGAATTATTGATGAATTAGCTACAACAACTCTTCGGTATGATGGTAAAACCTATGTGTTAGAATCAGTTCAAATAACTGACCCTACCCACAAATCATGGGTTGTTCCAGCTATAACACGACAAAATAATTTGGAGGATATTATTCTTAGATTTGCATACACTCCAAATATAAACCAGCAAAGGGAGTTTATTGTAATTGTTATACCAATTCTTCGCTCTACAACTCCTGTAAAAGACCCTTCATATTTAACGGCATTTGGAACAACTAACTCCTCACAAATAAGTTTACAAAGTGTTGTTCCATCAGGAGCTTCCTCCCTGTTTAGCTACTATAGAAGTTGTTCACCAGCTACTGGATTGCTACCTTCACAAACTGTATTTAATATTATTGCTGTTACAGGCCTTAATGTAAACAGTTTAACTATGGCAAATATCAAAACTGTATTTACAAATATGCGTATAAATACAACATATGGTCCATATATTAATCCCGTATCAATAGTATACACACAACAGAATAACATATCAATATCAAGTGATACTCAATTTAGAACACTTGTTGGCTCTACGTTTAACATTCTCAGTCCAGCAAATGCCGGTATAAATCCAAATGCTCCTCCTATAGAAGAAACATCAGACGCGTATAAGTGTGTCCCATTCGACCCAGATACTCAAATGTTAAATGGAAAAATACGGATTGATCCTAGCAGTGGAACAGTATTATCGCAAATTCAAAGTGATAGAACTGCCTTAGTAGAAAATGCAAACATATCAACTGTTAAAACACTTTTAACATCGGATATTTATATAAAATATATGTCAACAGCACTTGCCTTTTTATTTACGGGAATTATTGGCGTAATTATTGTATATTTTTTAGTTGGAGCATCTGTTGGACCAAGCGCAATTGGACATGGAGCTGGGCATTTTAGTAGAGCATTTAAACAGGCAACGAATTTTCCCCTTTATTTAACAGTTGGAATTTTATGTACATTTATAGGATTTATTATAGGGATGCTAATAAAATACCGCTAAGTACTTAATTTAAGTACTTAGCTCTGATGACTAGAACGAAAGTTATAGTGACTCCAATGACATAAGGCCACGGCGTGGCCTTATCCATGGGGAGTTCTTAACTTTAGTACTAGACGTTACCGCTAACGGCATTATCTAAAACAAATAAGGGGCTAATAAAAATTGACACTAAAGTATCACATATACTATCAGCAAATATGGACTATTCAAAAAAAACTCGTGAGGAACTCATTGCTTTTTGTAAACAAAATAAAATCAAAGGATATAGCAACAAGAATAAGGATGAAATTCTTCAACTACTAAGTCATAAACCTGATGTTTCACCTTCACATGATACCATATTGGAACAAATACGAGAAGGGGGAAATATAGAAACTATTCAGTTGTATGAGCACTTGTTGAATGTTCAAAAGATTGACCATTCAAGTGGTGTCTACTATACTGACCAGCACTTCTTTCTGAAGCTTCTAAAGAAACTTGATATGTCTGATCTTAAAAATAATACAAAAACACTCGACTTTTGTTGTGGAACAGGCAATCTATTTCTTAGCTATCTCAACTTTCTAAAAACAAAATATAGTGATACACATATCAAGGATATTATTTTAAACGCAGTCTTCCTAGATATTGATGAATCAGCAATTAAAATCTTCAAGATTAAACTATACTGTTGGATCAAGAACAATTTAACATGTAATCTGAATATCAACGCGGTCTTTTCCAACTTCTACATCAATGACGGCTTACTTGATATAAACGTATTAAAAACAAATTATGATATTATCCTTTCAAATCCACCCTTCATTAATCTGAAATGTAAGAATGAATACAAGAAAAAGATTAACGAATTAAACTATTATAAGTATTCTGTAAACGGAATGATGGACACCTATCTTGTATCAATTGAAAGAATCCTCAATGTACTAGAGAAGGATGGACGTGTAATTATTATTTGTCCCTCTCAAATCCTCACAAATATATCTTGTTTCAATCTGAGAAAGTATATGCTTGATTCATTCTCTTTGCTAAATGTCTATAAGTTCTCTGAGAAAAATACTATCTTTCCAGACATCACACAGAGCCTCTGTATCTTGGATCTGAAAAACAATACAAAAAGTACGACTGTTACATATAATAAATGTGACTATAATGGAGAAATCATTATAAATGAAACAAACACTATTAATACATCTGTCTATAAAAATAATGACTACAATATTATTTCGATCACAAATGAAGATGCCGACTTTCTAAGCAAACTCATTACTCTTAAAAGGGTCAAAAATTATAAATCTGATATGAAGTGTGTACGAGGAAATATTGATGTCACACTTGATAAAGAAGCAATTCTTGATGAAAAGACACCATACCCCCTTGTTAGAGGAAGAAATATTAAATCCCTTGATACAATTCTTGAATACATTTCTAGCAAAACAATCAAGGATAAGAATATCAATATAACAAATAAAAAGCTTGTTTGTCAACAAATCTCTAATATGAATTCAGAGAACAGACTGGCTTTTACACTATTAGATAGTAACTTTGTGATTAGTAATAGTTGTAACTATCTAACTGTAAAGGATGAAAAGTATATTTCAAGCTTGAAACATATTCTGAATAGCAATGTCTTGAAAAGATATTTCGAAATCTTCTCTGGCAATAATCATGTGAGTATTAGCGAAATTCAAAACTTGCCCCTACCAAATATCTTCGAGGACCATATTGATTTAGACAATATGACATCCGAAGAAAAGGAGCTGAAGATCTATGAGTTATATGGTCTAGATAAGAGTTTTGTTCGTAACTATTTTGGAATATCTGATAAAACTATTCCTATTACCAACCATATTTCTCAAAGGCTGAGTAGTCTAGAGTGTACAATGGCTGCTCATATTAAGCCTGGTGGAAACTGGAAAGATATTCCTACAACTCTAACAAGTTCAGAACGATTAAATAATATTAGAAAAAGTGGAGGAAGAACTACTCTATATGGAAGGCTACAATATAGCAAACCAGGATTTACTATTACAGCACAGTTCTCAAGACTGCCTAATAGCTCAAATCTTCATCCTACAAAAAACAGAATGATTACGATTCGTGAAGCAGGACTTCTTCAGAGCTTTCCCATGGATTTCAAGTTTAACGAGATTAAAGCAGTGGCAGTCAAGCAAATCGGCAATGCTGTTCCACCCCTTCTTGCTCGCTTTTTGGCAAATCTTATTAAGAATGATATTGTCAATAAAAATACACTTGATCTGTTCTCAGGTGTTGGTGGGATGTCGATTGGGTTTAGTCAAGAGGGATTCAATATTGTATTATCCAATGAACTTGATGAAAAGTTAGCCAATGAAAAAGAGAACGCAAAGTATCACGGTAATACTATATTTGTTTGTGATGATATTTGCAACAGTAAAACTAAAGACAAAATCAAGGAGAAACTAAAAGATATCTCTATTGGTGTAATCATAGGTGGACCGCCTTGTCAGGGGTTTTCCCTTGCAGGAAAAAGAGATAGTGATGATAAGAGAAACAATCTTTATGTAGATTACTTCAATATGATTGAAACTTACAATCCAGAATGCTTTGTCATGGAAAATGTAAAAGGGATTCTATCAATGAAAAATGAGAAAAAGCAGTTGGTCATTGATGAGATCAAAGGAATTGCATCAAAGCTGGGATACATGGTATCCGTATTCAAACTAAATGCATGTGATTTTGCTGTTCCTCAAAAACGAGAGCGTGTCTTTATCATTGGCCATAAAAGTAAAGTGTATTCTCAGCCTCAGGCGCTAATTAAAAAGGAAAAATATGTGTGTGTAAAAGATGCCATTCAATTCCTAGAATCCTATGAGGAGGCTGCTAAGCTTGAAGTTCCACTAACAAGCATGAATAATCCTTACACCCAATATCTATGCAACATTATAGACCTCCAAGAACTTTACAGATCTTATTCTTGAAGTTGTCAAGCGTAATATCAGATAAATAGGTTGTTTCCTTTTCCGATAGAACAGTCTTAATTTTCCGATTGGTTTTATCATTTATTTCTAGCAGAATCTCCTTTGTTCTTATTTTCTGTGTATCCTTCGTCTTCTTTCCAGTAACGGCAGACGTGCTGATAAACTTTATATCCCCTGAGGAATTAATCTCTACATCATTTATAGTGTAGGAATTCGTATGGTTCATATAGAATTCACTAATAAAACTATCAAGAATATCAAGTTTGTTAGTTTTCAGCCATAGAACTACTGAGAGGAATTTCTTTGTGTTTTTGTTCAAGTTATTTTTCAAAGTGGTTATACTTTTATCTTTATTATTCTCCCAAGCATCTTTTGCCCACCAAGATAGAAGGCATTCGTTTTTTTCCTCTATCTTCTTGATTTTTGCAATATCTTCCTTTGTGATACGGTTATTCTTAGTACTGTTACACTGCTTACAGCATGCTTGAAAGTTTAGAGGATCGTGGATAAATCCAAGTGAGATAGGACCAATATGGTCTGCTGTCATCAAGTTTGATTTGCCACAGATGAAACATGTGGATGTTAGTGTATTAAGTTTTCCCATCAATGCATTTGCAACCAAACAATTACCGTCAGATAATAATTCATATGCCCTGCGATCACGAGTATAGGATTTCATATTTTCGGGACTGCGGCCTTTATCTTCTCGTGCACGACATCCACATACACTGGCTTGGGTGTGAAATCCATCTAGCCGATCAGGAGCATTGCTCATAACACCCGGTGATAGTTTACTACCAGAATATTTATCACTCTTACACTGAGTTTCTAGGTCTGCCATATTTATACCAAAATATTTTTCAAGTTTCTCCTTCTTCGTGGATTCTGTCAGCTTTTCATAAATCTCAAAGATTGTGAGATGCTTTGTATCTTCATTTTTCTCATAGGCAAATGTCTTCTTTAACCACTTCCATGTGTTGGCATGTGGATATTCATAATAGATTGAGCATGTAAATCCACATGTTCCACACACATGTTTCTTTGTGGGATGGATAAACCTTGCAGTATTCACAGGAGTAGATTTAGTTGGAATATGACCCAAATCAATCAGCTCCTTTTGCTTTGTGTCCCAATAGGGCTTTCGAGAGTTTTTACCATTCTTAGATGCACAGACCCAATTCTTTTTTTCTTCCTTTGGAAGGAATTCATAGTTTGGATGATTTGTAATAAAAGCTTCATAGATTTTCCGAGAAGGGTTCTCTTCCTTCTTAGCCATACGCTTAGAGATAGCAGATTTCATTATGGATACAAGCGCAATTTTATGCATACTTATCGATTTGTTTTGCTGACTTCAATTTTAGCAGTAGACGGTAGTACTTGGCGGTAAATTTGAACCCACGTTAACTTTACAATTTATACACTAAATAGAATGGCAACACGTAAGCGTGGATGGTTTAGTTTCTTTCCTAGTTTCACACGTAAAACAAATCGTAAAGTACATCCTATACATACAACTACTGTAGCTGAAGCCTATAAGGCTGCTGGCACAGTATTTACTGATGGCAAATTAATACTTGGTGGTTATCAACCTCATAAAAAGTTTCCAATGATTAGTGGTATTGGTGGAAGCAAAACAATCGGCGAAACATCATCATATACAGCTGTAAGAGAGATGCTAGAAGAACTCTTTGATTTTAAAAAGGTACCTATGAGTCTAATTGATGATATTTTAGAATTTGTTCCTGCCTCACACTCAGAAAAACACGGGTCATATATATATTTTGTATACAGTTTTAAAGACTTAGAAAGTATCCTTCGCCTTGTAAAAAAATCGCATTTAAAATCTCCTCTTTATGAACAAATTCCAGATAGCGTATGGAAACTTGTCTATAATCGTCGTTTAGATCCTTCAGTGGAAATTACTCATCTATGTATATTACCTCTTGTTTCTGAACGTCTGAAGTTCGACTCAAATTTCTTAGATGATATGCCTAGTATTATTAAACAACTCCCTCCCGCGTAAGATGCTCAGCTAAAGCACTATTTGAACTTCCTGATGCTGTTTCAAGGGGTGCCTTCATATCTATACTTTCACCTACTGGGCTAAAATTGTCATTAGCGTCTTCTGAAGGCTCGAATTTATATGAATCTGTTTCAGGTACTTCCTGCTCGGGATGTACCTCCCCGTCAATTACATCATCTGAGCCGGCAACAATTGCTTCTACAGGCGCCCCGTCAGGAACTTTAACTAGGTGTCCAATATTTTTTGGACGTAAGGTCATAAGAACACGCTTACGATTCTCTAAGAAAAGTGAACCAACGGCAAGAAGCGCCGCAATTGAGAGGACAAGGTCATACTTTCCTGCAAAAACAACAGCTAGGAGAAGAATTGCTACACCTGCATAGTTACCCACAGTTAATTTTAAGACACTATTCGGAATATAGCGGCTAAATACAAATAATAAAAAGACTAGCCCCAGTACAATAGCACGAGTACCTTTCATATCTATCGATAAGTGTCGATTTTAAATGCGGGTATAAGCGTATATTGCTCTTAGCTAGATTAAAATTGATGTATCGATTTTTTACATACCATGTACGTAATCGATGGAATCACTAATAAATCTTGGTAAAATCTTGACTCACAAAGGCTATTCCATCCGTAAGGATGCACTTACGCCAAAACAAACTTCCATCCTTCAATCTGACCTACATGTATGCCCAATCATGAATACAAAATTTGCCAGTCCTCAAATGAAACTTGAATCGAGTTTCAAGCTTTACCGTGAATCAGCAACTCGGTGGTATCTTCCACGGCATTATGGTGTTGAGAAGTTTGGAAAAGAAGATTCTTCAGTACTATCGGATGGTCTAGCACTTCCTTCAAGTCTTTCCTTTGTCGGGAAACCATATTCGTATCAAACCGAAATTGTGGATAATTTCATTAAGGCTGGAGCAAATGGCTTAATTTGTGTTCCGTGTGGGCGTGGTAAGACCTTTATGGCAGTGTGTATTGCTGCCAAACTTGGGCTACGCTTTCTTGTCATTGTAGACAAGGAATTTCTAATGAATCAGTGGAAGGGAGAGCTCGAATCACTAATGCCAGGAATCCGAATTGGAATCCTTCAAGGTCCAAAACAAGAAATCGATCCTGAAAAATACGATTGTACTATCTGTATGATTCAAACACTATGTGGACGTGAAATCTCTGAATCGACTTTTCAGACCTATGGCTTTGCCATCTTTGATGAATGTCATCATCTTGGAGCCCAACATTTCTCAAAGACCCTACAGAAGGTCCAAATGAAATATATGCTTGGACTATCGGCAACTCCAAAGCGAGAGGATGGGCTCACAAAGGTCTTCTTCTGGTTCTTAGGGCAACCTGTTTACTGGGAAAAGACACGTGAGCCTGACCCTACTGTTATTGTAAAATCAGTATTAATCAAGACTGATGACCCAACCTATTTATCAATCCCTACAGATTGGCGGGGTGAAGTTGTTACTGCTCGCCTTTTAACACATGTTCTTGGGTGTGCTGAGCGCACAACCGAGATTGTACGATGGATTCGCCTATTAGCTGAAGATGAAGACCGACGAATTCTTGTGCTGTCGGAACGAATCGGACATTTGGAAAACATTGAGCGCCTTCTTGTAGGGTCTGATTTATCTATTGCCTATTATGTTGGAGGTATGAAAACAGCTGTGCGTGAAGCAGGGGCCTCAAGCGCTCGGATTCTTCTGGCTTCCTATGCAATGGCATCAGAAGCAATGAATATTAAAACACTCAATACAGTTGTATTAGCAAGTCCGCGAAAACATGTTGAGCAGAGCACAGGACGGATTCTACGCGTGCGTCCATCAGAGCGCACAGTTGTTCCTCTTATTGTAGATATTGTAGATTCACACAATATGTATCGGTCGCAGTGGAAGAAACGTCTTACTTACTATAAGCAATGTACCTATGGTATGGAAACGTGGAGTATGGGTGCTTTAAAGGCAGAGCCTATTATTGGAAAAAAATCAAAGGTTGTAGAGTTAGATGCTAGCGAGTGTTTACTTGATTAAGATTCACTTGGTACCCCTGGATTATATGAAATTATACATCCAGCTGCATCGAGTACTTTATATGTTGTATTACGTATAGATATTTTTGTATTGTACTCATCATATAAGATAACTTTCATACCTATTGCATCTGTATTATTTGATTTAATTACAATTGATGCAATATTTTGTCGAGTGATTATTTTATACCAAGATGGATTTGCTGAATTAAGTGTATATTGAGCAATAAATGGATTTGTAGGAGTTGCAACTGTTCCAACTGCTGGATATAGTTGTACAGGTGTTGTACTTGTACTAGTATTATATATTTGTATAGAATAAAAATCAACCGATTTTCCAAACACTGTTGATTCTATTTTTATTGCACATACATTTTGTATTGAATACAAACTTGAACTAAGAGGAATCATTAATACAGAATGAAGATTTTCCTGAGTAAACAGAAGCTGTCCCTGTGTACTTATTGATAGAAGTTTGGGACTAGATAACAATAGTAATGGGTTTGTAATTAATACTGAATCATACATGTATGGAGAAGTTGCCTGTACACCTGTTCCACATACTATGTTTGGCGTTGAAGATGCTGTAAAAGAACTCAAAGAGTAACTAATAATTTTGTGCTGTGTTTTACAAGAAATATAAAGATTTTCAGAATAAATAGCGATTCCATAGGGTTTGTTTGTGCCGATATTAATAGTTGATGTGGGATTTCCTCCAGATGAATTATAAATTACAATATTGTTGCTAAAGGTATCAGCAACATATAAATTTAAATTTGAATCAAACGCAATACCTACTCCTTCAATAATTGATGATGTATTAAATGTAATAGGATTGCCACCAGATGTGGGTATTGCTATTATTGATGTTTGTGGTGTAGTTGACCCAACTACACTCGATATAAGAATTATGTATTGTGATTGTTGTATTGTAATTAATCGTATACTTCTAGGAACTCCCGTTATTGAAGATGATATTACTATATTTTTAGATGTACTTGATGTACTTATATATATATTAGTAGGTGTTAATGAGTATAAAATGCCTTGAGAATCTACCTGTGTATCAATAATATGCTCTGTATTTATAGATGTTGTAGATGTTGTAGGAAATAACGTTCTTATAATTCCAGTTGACATATCAATTCTACGTGTAGCTTTATTAGTGTAATCAGCAATATATATATTTCCATTTATATCGAAGCAACATCCATTTGGACTATTTAAAAAACATATAGAAGCAATTTGTCCATCACCAATATAACCAGGTGTAGAAGCAACTCCAGCTATTGTGTATAAAGTATTTTGGATAAATACTTCTCGTCTATCAATTTTAAGAAATCGTAAATAATCAGATATAATAATATTTCCATCATATGTAGTGCCAATAGATTTTGTATCACTTAATTTATAGCATAATGGATGACTTGGTAGATTATTTGTACCTGCTGTAGTTGTTGTTGTTCCAGCTTTACCAAGAATTTGTGTTTTAGCTGTTGTTTCTACAAAGTTTGTGGGTAAACTATATATATAATTATTTTGCCCAAAATAAATAAAATCTTTATAACATGAAATACATCTTATATTTGCAGTAGATGGTGGACTTGTATATCTAACCAGTCTTGAAGATGCCGTAACAACCACATTTACTGTAAATGATCGTATTGCAGTCCCTACACAATAATACATGACATTTGAATTTCCTGCTAATTTAGATACAGGTGTTACTAATCTATTAAGAATTGAGCAATAACCTGTACTTGTAATTGCAAAAATTACTCCATTCGAATCAAGTGCATAGACGTTATTATTAACTATTGTAAGTTGTAGAAAATTTCCAGAAGATGGTGTTGCTATAAGTGTTGGAACTGTATAGTCATTCGATAATACATATAGTTTATTAGTTGTTGTATAGTATACTTTACCAACTGAGTTAACCACAATATTAGAGGCTATATGTTGTAAATTAACAGTAGTTGGTTGATTTTGGTTAAGTATGTATGTTGTAAGCATACCTGTTGTTGATGTTGAACTAATTACATATATAGTATTATTTAATGAAGGAGGATTTGCATTATTTAATACAAAAACACCAGTAATATTCGATAAAGTTAAGTTCGGTAAAAAAGTACCTGCCTCATTTGATATAACTACACGAAACACACCACTTATCGGTCCTGACTGACTAGAGCTAGTACTGCTTACTGGCATTATTGCTCCAGTAACATAAACATAATTTAAAGAACAGCATATAGAAACATTTGTTGAGAAGTTTTGAAGTATACTAAAATTTAGATCAGAGTTAACTAAATGCTGAGCATAAAATCGTGTAGTGTCACAATAATACATAAATGCCCCATCTGTTGCAAATCCATATGTAGGATTTGTAGTTATCATTTCTAGGTTAAGTAGAGTAGGCTGCGGTGTATATGTAAATGTTAATGCATATTTATCTATGTATATACCTGAGGCAATGTATAAGTTATTTAATATATCTAAACACATTGGTCCGAAATTAGAAAGTGGTCCAATTTCAATTAAACTAGGGGAATTTGCTTTCAAATAAATATATCTTAATTTACCTTCATATTGTATTAATATACATCCATTTTCATGTATACAAATGTTGATATATCCTGCCGTGGTTACAGGTAGTTGTATAATTTGTGTTGAAAGTGTATTTGTAATTATATTATAATTAGCAATATGATATGATGTAATACCAGCAGTAGATGTTGTAGAATTGACAAAATATATATGTGTTTGATTGTATATACATATATTACTTTTAGGGGCAAGTGAATTTATTAGAGAAACTGACGAATTTTTCGCTGTTATTTTATAGAGAGTAGTAGTATCAACATAATAGATAGATTTATCTTGGTGTACAATAAATGATTGAGATTCTGTATAGGAACCATAGTCTGTTAAATATCCATATGGCATAATACCATTATTGCCTTTATATAAAACCTCCTCAGTAGACTTATTAAATTGTCGAACAGCATTATAAAGTGAATCAATAAAAATGAATGAATTTGAATATGGTGAATAACATATACTTGTTGGATTATTTAGATTTGCATATTTCGCAATAGTTACACCTGAATTATAGGGCTGTAAGTTATTTGTATCTATACCAAACCCAGCAATTACTTCTACAATTGGTTCAATTCCTTCTAAGTTTTTTATTCTATAAATTTGCGAGCCCAACGATGTACAAATTAAATTCATATTAGAATCAAATGTTAAATCAAAGGGGGATTTTATATTTATTGTATATCCATTAAAATCTATATCCTGTGAAATCCTATCAACTAATGGAATATTTTGTGGATTTGGATAGTTAGCTACTGTAAAATATGTATTATTACGTAGGGGGCCTGTAATTGGATATAGTGTATTAAAATTGTAACTATGTACAAATTTGTAAATAGTATTTGTTGCCGAGTCTGTAAAGTATAAATTTCCTATAGAATCAACTACAAGTCCATGTGGATTTACTAGTGAAATTGATGTAGGTGTTAATAATGATGGCCTTACATTATTTGATATGTATCTAAAATTATAGTAGGGAAACACAATAGAGCCTCCACCAATTATAGTAGTAATTGCTCCTCCAGCTATGTGTGGACACCAGCAAATTTTTGTGTCACTTGTAAAATATAGTATAGCTTTATAATAACATACCGAATACAGTTTTCCTGTTGTAACATAAACAGAAGTGGAAATAGAGCCAATAAATGGAAGTGGTGTACCAAATATATTTCCAGTTATTGATATTTGATAAATTGTATTCTTTTTAGCAGATACAATATATATATTATTATTATCAGATGTAATTGATGTAATAGTTCCCAAATCTGTTTTATTAAAATCTGGAAATATTTTAGTAACAGTACCATTTGTATTAACAGTATAGCCAGTAAGAATATCTTCCATACATATATATAGTATACCACTTTTAGAAATATGACATACTTCTGCAGAATTACCAAATAGTTGAGATATAGTTGGAACCCTACTTATAAACTTTATTGTATCTGTTGTATCTGTAAGAAATACGAAATTTGTTGGTACTTTCTCTGAAACAGGAAGACTTGTTATAGGGGTAAGAATATTAGATGTTGTAGTTGAGTTATTTATAGATGTTTCAGGTGTTACAGGCTCTGCATTTGTTCCTAAAATGGTTGTTGTTTGAAATAGATTTGGCGAAGACGTTGTTGTTTCAAATATTAATGATGAAGATGCATTTAAATTAATCATACGAATTATATTATTTCCAGATTCAGATACAAAAAGTCCTCCAAGATTTGAATTATATACTAAAAAGTATGGGCCATTCATAGTTGCATTAAAAGCTGGCATATTATTACCAGTGTAATCTGCAATACCTGTGCCAGCAAGTATAGTATATTTTCCATTTGGCATAATAGCATAAATTGTATTACCGCGCCCCCCTCCTGTAGTAACTCCTACATCGGAAACAAATCTAATATTATTTACACTATCGTTTGCTATGCCTGATAAGTTTAATTTACCAGGTATATTACAAAAAGCATTTGAATTTGCAATATATGTTGAAGCGGTTACTGTGCCTGTTATATTTGTAAGTTGTATTGCCTCTGAACCAACACATATAACTAAACTATTACTTGATATTACAGAAATTGATTGCATGTTATCACGAGTATAGATAGGAGCAGAAAGTGTGTTTGAAACAAATGAATATCTATACATTTTTCCGCCTATTCTATTTTCTGAAATGTATAAATTACCATTATTATCGGTATCAAGAGAATATGGATTTATAAGTGTGTTTCCTATAAGAGTTGCACTATTAGTAATATTAATAATTCTGTTTCCAACAGCACAATATGTATTTAAACCTACTGTACACATCCCCTTTGCTACACCAGTAACACTCAGTGCTATGCCACCATCATACGTAGTTGATGAACCACTTGTAATAGCAGAATGTTTCTTTATTTGGGAATTACTTCCAACATATATATCAGTACCATTAAACGCAAACCCAGATGGATTGCTATGAGTACTCAAAGCTGTTAAAATTATTGGCGAAACTTTAGATTGAAGTGGCAGTAATGGTTGGGTTATACTTATAGTAGTATAATCTCTAAAATCAATCATACCACCTGAAGAGTTTACTTCATCTAATACAATACGATTTTGATTTAATAATTGAATGCGAGTTCCAATATTTCTTGATTTATTTGAAAGTGGTGGTACATAATTTACTGCTATAATATTATGCACAGATCCTAAATCGATTTCCCAATAATCATATCTATTATTTTCTGAAATAAAACAGTATGGTTCATCTCTACCACCATGAAAAAATCCACCATAGCCATCGGTGGCATATTTAGGATACCGCCCAGGAAGATTCGATGTTGCCATTACATTTTGATTTTTGTATGCAACATTTATTCCATTTGCATTGTATACCATTATTTGTGAAATTTGTATATAATTATTTACATTATACACGCGAACATATCGTGTTGGAACACCACCATCTACATAATTAAATGGAGTTATAGTAATGCTTCGAGAAGCAGTACATAAGTCAAAATCAACTACTACTGGTGGAGGAATAATATTCATTGTTGAAAATGTTGAGGTATAGGAAGTGACAATTGCTCCTGAATTATATTTGTATGACATAAGCTGATCGGCCGCCTGAACTCCTATGTTACCGAAATATAACATATCCTTACTGCTAAGTGTTAAATTATTAATATTAGTAGAGCCAGTAATTAAATTAAATGTACCTACATATGGACCTGATAAAAATCCATTTAAGGAACCAATTAAATCGTGATTTGAATTATATATTTTTAATGTAAGACTATTATATGGACTTGAAGTTGTATCAGTTCTGTATATATCAGTTACACATATTTGGTGAACAGAGTATTCTTGTCCTAAATTAATTTCAATGTATGCATTATTAATATTATCTGAACAATATCCAGTAATACAATCTTTTTGCGAGGCATTTCCGTCAACAATTCTATACGAATTTTCTTGTTTTGAGTTTGCATAAGTTGGTTTATAATGAGCATAATTATATCCACTAATATCAAGTACCAATACTTGCGATAATTGTATACCACCTGGTTGCGTTTGTTCAATACGTACATATTGAACATGAACACCACATGGATCGGCAGTAAATGGGCGTTGAGCAACCTCTATATAGTTCGGTTCAGTATTTGGGCGGATTGTTGGATCATGTCTAAAATCGAGTATATCAACTCCAAAAGCTTTTGCAAGATATGAAACCATTTGTGTAGCAACTACGTTAAATTGTGAATCAATAAGTTGAATTATAACTCCTTCGCCCTCTTTACCACGCCCTTCTGGGCAAACATAAATAATAGAGTTTATTGCACATGAAACCTTTAAATCAATTGCGTAATAGTCTGATGATGTTTCAAATGAATCACCTAGTGATTTTCTCTTGTATTTTTGAAAGAATAATAATAAAAATTCATCAGTATCTATTTGGGCTTCATAAAATCCATCTACTGTATTTATACGTTTGGGAGGAAAACTGCTTACCCCACCAGTAACACAGACAGATTCTTTAGCATATGCACAATTTCTCCCATTTTCATCTATAGCAAGAATTTGTGAAATGTATAATGGTGTTACAGCATCACGACGAAATATTTTAATGTATCTTGCAATAATACCTTGTCCACCTGAACCATATTGTTTGTACAAAAGTGGTCTAATAGGAGCATATCGATTTATGTATCCAGTTTGTTTTCTAAAATCTGCATAATATTTTATACTAGCTGTACCAACTATAAATGACTTAATTGTTAGTTTGTTTGATCCCACTATACCATAACAATCATATAATTCTACTTGTATCTTTTCTAATGAAGTTATAACAGAATTAATTTCATACATTCTATTATTAAATGTAAACAAGTAATACCCTCCAGACGATTCACTACTAGATATACACACACTAGGTATATTTATATTTGTACCAGTAGAATCAATAATTTGGGTTGTTAAGTCCCCTCCATATACACGAATACTTTGTGCAAATGTTCCGCTTAATCCATACCGTGTAAGACTTCTTTTAACTGTAGTTGGATATGAAGAATTTACAGGTTCATAGCGTGTATCAAATGAATTTATTGTTCCAGTAGTTGTTATAATACTTGTGTATGATACAAGTGGACTATCATATGGTTGAGTATCATGTAAAGATATAATAATTCCATTTGATAAGTTTGGTGAATTACTACATCCATACAAACGTATACAACACACTTCATAAAGCCTTCTAAAATCAACAATATAGGATTGATTATCTAATGCTCCAGATGCATATCCTACTGATTTTGGCCGCGTTCCATGATAGTCTGCTACTCCATTTAATATACTTGAATTTGATGGATTTGAAGGAACAATTGTAACCGCTCCAAATTGTGCAACATCAAGGCCTGTCTTGTCAATAATTTCTATTTTAGAAAAAGCAAGTTCTCCGCTTGTTTTAAATAATTTTACATATCTGCATATAATTCCAGCAACTCCGTAATATGGAGGCCAATATAATGTAATTGGACAACTAACTGCAGATTCACTATTATGAAAATCTAGGATTTCTTTTAAAGTTACTAAATGATATAGTGTTGTAGTTTGACTAGCTGCCTCTAAATAATCTTCTGTCAAAATACTTACAACTGCAGAGTCAGTAGGACCAGCATATGTATTAGAGTCAGATAATGAATAATATATATTTACAGCATTTATTTCATATTCAGAACCTAAATCAATAAGAATATAATCACTTGAATCAGCTGAAGTTGCAGTAAAACTTTTTGAAACTGGAAGACAATTATAAATTCCATTTAAAATTAATTTAACCTCGTCTGATCGGTCTACACCTCCTATAAATGCAGATATTTTTTTATTTAATGCTAAATTAGTGCCATTTGATGATACAACAGTAATTTGAGAAATACTATACCTATAAGTATTTATAGATGGAGCCATGCGAATATATCTTCCATATAATCCACATACTCCATAGCGTACTGGATTTACAGTTACAGGAATATTTATGTTTGTTTTATCTAAACGTAGATCAAAGGTTGTATATTGATTATCTACAGCAACACTAAAATTTGCAAGTTCTGTACTTGTTTCATCTAGAATTGATATTGTAAGTCCTATTGGATTATATTGAATAGAATATTTTAGATAAGTTATTGCTGTTAGATCATAGGTTGCTCCAAGATCAATAGTAATTGATGTTGCATCTAATACGTGAAACGGACCAGGCTTATTCACTGGGGTTATCCACCATGCCCCACCACCTACTTGTGGAGCTGTATATGATTCAGCTAAATTAAATTCTTCAATCCCAACATATGTATCAGATGATATAGATGGAGTTACTATAGCAACTTCTGTTTGTTTAAATATGGGTAAATTATATAAGTCATCTGAGGTATATCTACCGTTTGTTATGTATTCTGGTATTCCATCTAATAGAATTGGTTCTGTTGGATCAACGGTGACATTTGCATTAAAAGCAACATTTTTTCCAGTATGATCTATGGCAATAATCTGTAATATTTCAAAATTACCGTCGCTTTTTGTTAACTTTATGTATCTAGCTTTGATTCCATATACAGTGCTTGTTACCGTTGTTGTTGGTATTTCAATTGTAGTAGTCGTGAGAGGAGAAGTATCTATTGTTAATGTGCCAGCATCACAATTTGGAACTGTAGTAGTTGGAATATCAACTCCAGAAGTAAATACATTTACTCGCAATGGAGCAGAATTAAACACCATGGATGATACATTTTTTCCAAAGTATACAACATTATTTACTTTTTTTATATATGGTCCTCTAGTGTTATTCATAGTTGGCTCTAGGATATTAGGTACTACAGTAACATTACCAAATCCATTAAATATAGGAAATATAGTATTATATAAACTATTTAGAAGGATAGGTGTATTTGTTTTTCTGTAAGAAATTGCAGTATTTATTTGAGCTACATATAAATCATAATTATATTTCAACCTATTATAATCCCCTCGTGATATTAAGTTTGCACGATTTACACCAGATGCAATATTTGCATTTTCATGTTCATAAATCATTTTATTGTAAACATAATATGTTTTAAACTCATATTCTGATTTTAAATAATTCATATATGTATTTATACTTGTTGTAAACGCATTTACCATTGATACATTTGTAGGATTAATAGTTAATCTATTTTCATAAGCATGTATTTGTTGTTGAAATAAACCAACTTTAACATATGAAGAAATAACTTTAAGTACATTGCTATAATATGAATTTTCTGAAGTATATTGATTGAGTAATATGGCGTTTAGTGTGTTTACTGATGTTTTATATGCTATAATTGTTGATGCATTTTCTGCATAAAGTGCTTGAATTCCTCCTGCTCCTGTAATACTATCTATGTTATATCTTCCAAGCGTTGTTGATAATATTGAACTAATGTTATATTCATTTGTTAATGTAGTAGACACTGAATTTAATGAAGTTTCTATTAGTTGTTTTTGATTTACATACGTTCGGTATAACATTGATGTTTTTATGTTTGCTGCTAAGGTACTTTGATAAGCAACTATTGAATTAATAAGGTCTTGTTGACGTGTAGAGTTTGATGCTAAATAGAGGTTTATAGCATCATGATACGCATTCATATCAATTGCGTATTGAGTAGATATAGCTGATTTAGAAAATGAAGATATAGGAATTTGTATTAAAGGAGGTATTTGTGATTGTCCTCCAGATTGTATTGTCATTACTTGTATGTTATTTCTAGTAGGATCAATATAATACACATTTGGCAGTGATACCATAAATGAAGTTATATTGTAACTTGGTAAAATACATCTTTGAACTGGTGTTAAGTTTGTTTCTGTAAAACTGTAAACAGTATCACTATTATCTCCTCCTATTGCATATATAGTATTAGATGAATCAATGGCTAAGTGTGTAGCATATGGTATTTGTCTGGGTAGTAGGCTTGCTCTTCCATTAATAAGTTTTCCTATATCAAATTCACCGTATGTTGAAGAAAAAAAAGCAGTGCGTCTTACACTTGTTACAACAACATTTAGTGGATTATTTATATAAAATGTAGTAAAACTGTCAAAAGGAATTGCTGAATCTATCGGTGGTACTGCATTATATGGCAATGAGCCAAATTGAGCTTTAGGTATTCTACATATACGATCTCTACCAATATCAATAACATACAGATAAATTGAATCTACCGTAATATATCTTGCATCGCTAAAAAAGTTTGATAGATATGAATAATCAGCAGTTTGTACGTATAAATATCTTATATATCTCAGATTTGCATCATACACATTTATACAAAATGAGCCATTATATGATGGATTATTTTCCTTAACCATTACGTACATAACATTATTAGAATCAATAGCAATACCATGTGGTGTTCCATTCGATACTACTATTACTCTCTCTTTATTAACAGCTGTAAAAGAATTTTGTCTATATATTCCATTATCATGTTTAGATGTTACAAATACATTACCATGTGTATCTTTAGCCATTGCAAATGGACTTATTATTGTATCTGTTACGAATATTGTTGTTGTTGCTGGTATTGTTGTTGGTACTATTGCTGTAGCTCCCACTGTTGTTGTTAAAAATGTACCAGCTGGTGTTGTACCAGTTGATCCAGGCAATGCTAATGTTACTGTAGGGGCGCGTGTTGTTGTTGGGCTTCTTGTTGTTGTTGATGTTGTTGTTGTTGTAGTTGTTGCTATAACATTTTCAGACATATAAAATATTCCACCCGATCTTAAAAGCATGTTTATTTCCTCACCAGTAAAAATACTTGTTGATACTAAAAGGTGTGATTTATTATATTTGTTGTTTAAAGTAGTTTGTTCCTCTTCATATTCTGAAATTAAAGATGTAAGTCTAGATACTTCAGTTAAAGCATTTGATAACTGATTATCTAACCCTGATAGCAGATTAATGAGAAGTGTACTTACATATTGAGGTGTATATCCATCCCAATACTCTCTTATTTTCATTGTAGACGTATATTCATTATAATATGTTGGTAAAGCAGTACTTAATGTAAAGTATGGCTTTATATATTTGCTTAAAAATGTACTCATCTTGTTACAGTTTGTATTTGATGTTACACATTGCAGTGTTGATATAATAACACTAGGATTATATATTCCACCACCAGATTGAATACCTATTGAACTTATTAAACTAGTCGGAATTGATAATCCATCTAATGTCATAGAATAAAGAGTTTCTATTTTTTTCATCATAGTCACTGTTGAATTATATATTTTATAGGCATTACCTTCATTATTTACTGCAGTACTATATGAAACCAAATATGTATTTGCACTGATTAAGTTTGATGCTATAATATATTGGGCGTATGAATTATTTATTATAGTTGTTTCATTTTCGATAAGCTCTGAAAGAAATTTTATGGAAGATAATGTCGAATTATATTTATATGTCATTTGTCCACTTGATGTATCATTTGTAGATCTAGTATATGCTCTTCTGTAAATAGCTTCAGCAGTACTTAAATCTAACCTTGCTTTTGGAACCCGTATAGTTGAATAATAGTTATACGTTGATATTATAAGTGTATTATGTGATTTATTTGCTTCTAGGTGTCGTACTGCATCATCAAAGGCAGCTTGATTTGTGTATGTAGAAATTGCTCCTCCCTCTTGAATTAATATGCCAGGATATGTACTCTTAAATGTAGATATATGCTCTGCTAGTGTAATATTAATAGGGTTTGAATAAGTATTATTAAATGTACTTATATAATCTGATATAATACTATTTCTAGAATATGAATAATCTGGAGATATAAAACCATATGTATTATATCTTTCTTGAATATCAAGTATTGCCGATGAAATTTCATGACTTAATGTGCTATATGCAAGCCACATTGAAGAATATATTCCTGATGATACGGCATACATAGTACTATATTTTTTATATTGTTCCAGTGCTATAATATAATTTGTAGAGGCGGCAGCTTTAGCAGTTGTTGATGATATATTAGCATCTTCAGCTCTTTTATAGGCAATTAGGGCAGATATAGAAAGAGTTGACAATGTAGATAATGTGGAATCATACTTTTCTCTTGCTTCACGAACATTTAAAGGAAACCCCATTATATTTTCATATTTATTTGAAGGTAGTTGACTTATACTTGAATAAAATATAGGATTTATAGTCATGTAGTTTTCCAAAAATTTTGTATAAATATCAGCTTGAACTGTTTCAGCATTAATATTTGTACTTATATTAATTATATCCGTATAGTCGCCACCAACTTGGGCGCGTCTAATTGGTCGAAACATACCTATTCATATGTATATTTTATATAAGTACATTTACCGCCAAGTACTTAATTTAAGTACTAACGGCAAGTGCCGAATTTAAGCACTCCTAGAGGAGTGCTTAAATGTAGCATACTTGCTATCATAGGGTTGTAGGCAGTATTAAGTACCCCCTTTTAGGGGGTACTTAAATTAGGCACAACACGGTAGGATATTTTATTAGCCGCCCTTGCCATTAAAGTATAAACCCAGGATTAAAATTAATCGGTGGTATAAATGCATAAATTGAGTTTGAGGTAGGTTCTTTTAGTTCAAATGGCATAGCTATACCACCTAGAGCGTTTGGTAGTGCTGGTGGTGTAGGTATAGGAGGTGTATCATCTAGTACCTTTGTTAATACATCGGGGAGCTGATCTTCTGAAATATTTAATTCTTGAGTAAAATATCTATTAATATTTGCTTTTAATGGAGATATTATTTGATTAATAGTACCCAATCTTGTTATACGACTACTTATTTCTGCATTAATATTATTAATATTAATATCATTAAGAGTAGTAAATGCACCTTCATAGGCTGTTCTAATATTTTCAAGCTGTACTTGCGTGCTAAATAGTAATGCTGGTATTTCGTATGTTGTTAAAATATTTTGACGTGCATCAATAAAACCACCCTTTAATCTTTTTTCAGTTTCAATATTTGTAATTATATATTGAAAATTTAAATCCAACATGTTTAGACTATTAATTATACCAATTATTGTACGCGTATCGGTATTATTTCTTATTTGGTTATCGCGATCCGCTGATTTTGTAGTTTCAGGAATATTTGGATCTAAACTTCTAATATTAATAGCATCATTTCTTGAAGCAATATTATTAACTATTATACCTAGTGATGCTGTAATATATCCAAGCTGACTATTATACTGCTCTATACCATATCTATATTCATCACATTCTGCCTCTAAGGCTAACTTTAAATATCTATAGTAATTACTCTGTTGAGTTCTAATTTCGTTAGTTTGTTCTACTAATAAACCATAATCTCTAACTTGTAGACTACTCAAATAACGTATATCTGAAATAAGTGAAGATACTTTACTATTGTAATAATCAATAGTACTTCGTGTTTTTAGTTCGAGCCCTGAATAATACTGTATTGTACTATAATAACTATCAGAGCTCAAAAAATCAAATGATGAAATTTTCAGCGTGCTATACAAATAACGATATAGTGTTGATATACTTGATTTAAATGCTAAATCAGAAATAATGTAGTTGTTCACACTTGTTGATACTTCAATATAAGTAAATAAATTAGTTATGTACGTAGTCGAAAGTTGTGGATATATATTAATATTTGTTGGATTATTTAGAGCCATTAAATCAGAATAGACTATAGTTGATATTGTAGATAGCGATGATGACCCTTTTATATAGAGTACATTATTTGCACTTATATTAGATAAAAGTCCACGATATTGCTCTTCATACATTTGAACAGTCGATGAATTTCGTTGAAGAGAACTAAGAATAGCATCATATTCCTCCTTATAGCCTTTTAGTTGTTGTGCATATGTTGTTGATTGATTACGAAGTATTATAAGACCTGATACATCATTTATATATTGTGTCATCTGGGCGCTAGCGTCCCTTGATTTTTGCTCATAATCAAGAAGAGCAGTACTATATACTCTACTTATTGATCTATATTGTTCATAAAGGCCGTATGGCCCATCTATTCTTGTCATTGTACAAGTTCTTTCAGTTTCTAATTCTCTAATAGAAGCATAATCTACTGCAATTTGTTTATCGATCATAACAACAAGAGAACTTAGTTGTTCTGTAGTAATTGATGAGAGTGCATCTACAGTTGTAAGATTAGCAGATGACATAATATATTTAACACTTGATAGTGATGCAATACTCATTGTAGATACAGATCTTTGTAATGCAGCCAAATCAATGTAAGTAGCAGTTTGTCCACCTGTTTGAATTTCATTTGTTTTAATCCCTCGCGGCGTGTACATCTCTTCTCAGCTACACTATTTTCTTTAGCCCATAATTTTCATTATACCTTGTACTCCAATATTTAGCTGAGTACGTAATACAGTTAAATCCTTCTTAAATATTTCTAATGAATTTATTTGCTTTATATTTGGAGATTCTAATTTTACTTGCTTATAGAGTGAATTAAATACAACTTCTTTATTTGCAATCATACCTTCAATTTGTGATATAATTACTTGTGTTTGTCTTTGTTGGTCGGAAGATGTACTTTGTACACGTGATTGAATATATGTATCAACACCCATTTTAGTATCTTGTATATCAGACCAGGATGTGTGAATTTCTTCAAAATGCGCTTTAACTTGAGATGCTAAATTATTAGAAACTTGCTTGCTTTTATAACGCTGTATTAATCGTGGAAGCTCTTCATTTACTGTTTCACTAATATCATCGGACAAAGATACTAATTTTGTAATCATAGGCTGAGCATTTACATACCAGGGGTGGACTTCACTAACAAGACTGGGAGGTGATAAAACATAATTCATACATAATATAAGAGTTGTGTTAAAAGATGATTGTGCATCTATAGAGCTTATTAATAATTCTTCAATATCAGGAGCAGATGTTGTACCTCTTTCTTTTACATTAATCTGTAGTTCAGCCTGTATTTTAAGAATTTCAGAATTTATTTTATCTTTTCCAGTTGTATTCCAATATGCTATTTCGCGCTTAACTGATTTGATTTCACCTATAGCTTTTAGATACACATCTATAATACTGTGAGCTTGTTTGTATGACAGAAAAAATGTGTTTAAAGATACATCAACAGTAGTTGGTGTTAAATTAGCTAATGATTGTCCAAATGCTTTCTTAGCATCATCTAATGCATTTATTGCCTCTGAGCCAAATGTCTTAATTTCCGATTCTTTTGATACAAGACTTGCTATTTCATATTCCATGTATTTCTTTGCCGACTCATATCTAAGATTATTACGACTTATACTTTCTATTTCTGTCTTTGCTTTTAGTACACGAGCTGTATTAATATATTCATATGCTCCAATGCTTGTGTTAGGTGGCAATGGGATTGAATTTACCATACTAATTTCACGCGATACATTCCCATCTGAATATGTAAGTGGGCTACTGCTAGTAATGGGAGGAACTTCTATACAGATGCCGTCAGGACTTACAATAGGATTAAATGTATTTGTAACAAATATATTATGACTTCCACTATTTGATACAAATCGCGTACGAAATAGTGACTCGAATTGAAGAAAATCTTCTATTTCATAAGGCTGTTGTACTGTCATTCCAGTTGTTTCTATAGATAAATCATTATAAGCACCATGTATCTTATTTGTTTCACCTATACGCTGGATAGGAATATGTATGTATTTACAGTATCCATATTCATTCATACATACAAGTCCATTTTTATTTAATAATACAGCAAACCCTGTTAATGCATCTTTAGATATACTAAACGTATTTGGTAGTATTTGAACCATTTTCTTCTTCTGAGGATTGAAAGTAAGAGATACACGTTTATCAGGAGAAACAGCATATATACTATAAGGAAATGCTCTGTATACATCATCAATATCGTAGACCATTCCATCATCTGCCTTTACCACTTCTACTAAATATCCCTCAGGTGAATAGACAGGTTCATAAGTATCTTCATCTACCTTTCTTATGTATACATGTGTTCCAATTTCATCAATAAACATTGAAAGCGATGCTCTAGGACAGTTCAAAAGGGTATCATAAGGAAGTTGATTAGCTGTTATAGCCCGCCGACCATAATAATTTGTTTCTCCTTCAGTGTAGATATAGAGAAATCCTTGATTTGAACCGATAATATCAATCGAATCACGTGTACCGGTTACTCCAGGATTTCGAATAGCAATGGGATTTACTCCAATATTATAAAACAGACACCAGTCCCCTTTTGAAAGTGCAAGGGAAGGCAAGACAATTGGCGGAGAGTTATGTATAGTTTCAACACAGTGTATACTATTCATTTGATTTCTTTGTGGTTCAACTAATGAATTTATAGTGTATGTATACAGTGGGATGCGTTGCTCCACTGTTAATCCACTATAGACCGAATCAGTAAAGGAATCTAAAATTTTGAAAGTTTGTTTAATATTTCCATAAGGTGTTGTCTTTGTATATATTCCATTTATAAAGACGTATCCTAGAAGTTTAGGAAAAAATGGTATAATATGTGAGCCAACAATAGCGCCAGATGAATCAGTTTCCACATATTCAAGACCAAAAAGTAAGGAATCAAGTGGATTCACTTTACGAATGTATACATCTTGAATCTTTGACTCATATATAGAATCTTTATCTATTTTATCTTCAAATGTCGATACCTGACCGGTTTCCTTCGAAGTAGTAATAAACATGTTTATATTATTTAGATAAACATGTAATGAAGCATCTAGTTTCTTAAATTCAGCATAGTAGCTTTTAGATTTTTCTACAACTTTAGATAAATAATCGGTATACAGATTCTTGAAAAGCGGGTTAAGGGGTTTTAATGAAATAGTAGAGGTTATTTTATATAGTTCATTAAGTTCAGATACGATGTATGCATAATCGCCGTTAGTCAGCTGTCCAGAAACGTCTGTATAATATGATTGTATTAAATTTAGTGCTGGATTTGTGTATCCATTTATATCAGTAGAAGTATCAATATTTGGAAGATACGATAACCATAATTTTGAAAGAATAGTTTTTTCTATAGCTTTAAACTCTGAGTTTAAGGTAGAAACCTTTGTTTGTACATCGGTATAGTGATGTCTAACAATATCAATAAAGTTAGTCAATGAATCTTTTACTATATTTTGTAAATTATTGTAGGCAGCATCTCCATCAGCCGAAATTTGTGCTGATATTACCTTTAGTTTTTGATGTAAGTTTTTAAATTGTGTTGCTTGTTCAGTAAATAATAGGTGATCCGAAATTTGGGTTGTAATTGTATTTGCTCCACCAGTCTGTTTTACAAAAGGTTCTGTATAATTACTAAGCAACGTCTGAATATAGGAATTAACACTTGTATTTACTTCAGTACACTCATTAAGAACTGCTTCAATTGTTGATTCATTAAATGGTTGTTGCTCAACAGATGAATAAATTGTAGCCAGTGTTAGATTTTTTATACGACGTGCATATAAATATGCTTTTGAAAGCATTTGAACAAGTTGCATAAGTTTTACACTACACGTTTTTATGCGCTCTTGATAGTTTACAACAGTTGTTGTATGTGAAGTATTCTTTTTTTCTTTTAGATAATCTGTGTGAACAACGGTAAGTTGTGCAGAATATTTCATAAGAAGATCTTCAGCAGTCTTAAACTTGCTTGCTATTGATGAGAATATAGGCTCATTTATAAGATTAGGTAGATATGGGTGTGTTAACGGAAGAGTATACTGAGTATTCTGTTTATAAGCAATGTACCCTTCCATTTTTGAAGTTTCATCCAAAGTAAGAGCCCGTGAAAAAACTACTAATTCTGAGAATTCAGCACTGGGATTTTCTGTAGGAAAATCGACAAGTTTTGTTGAAATTACAATCTGATTTGTTATTGTGTTCTGTGAAAATGTTACACCGTATGAAATAGAAAAACTACTTGTAGGAGTTTCAACTGGAGCGCTAGTTACTAGTTTTAGAGTGTGGACCTTTGTTGACCCTCTAAAATTACTCATATTAATGGCATCTAGCTCATTAGGTACACTTCGTAGGCTTGGAAATGTAGTTGGAATTGCCGTATCAAGTACAAGTGGAATAAGTGAGTTTGGTGTTGCAGGAGTATCACTTACAATTTCAGTTATAACCATTTCAGATGTATCGCCAAATTGTGTAAGTAATGCCTCTTTAATAAAATATGACTGTTTATTAATATATGACTTGATTGTTTCATGTTTTACAAATTTATCATTCGCTTTAATCCATAGAACAAGATCTGGAATCAGACTTGGAAGAAAGGTTTCTATATTATTTACCGGAATACCTGGCTGATATCCTATACCACCTCCATCTTGGTGTATCATCCTCTATAAAGCCCTTGTTTTTTTGGCTCTAAGCGCTTATTTACCGTGTATTGCTAAAGTTAAGTACCCCCTTTTAAGGGGTACTTAATATTGTCTACAACCCTATGATGGCAAGTATGCTACAGTAAACGTTAAGCCTTTGGCTTAACGCAACTTCGGCACTTGCCGTTACCGTTTTAAAAATTCTAAAAGAATATTTAAAATGGTATCTGTATTGCTAAAGTTACTTTCTACCTTTCCGCTTTGACTTCTTATTTTTTCTACGTCTACCACCTCCCGCTGTCTTTAGACAGGCAGGATTGAGGGCCCGCGCCTCATACGGTGTCTGTAGAAGGGAAGGCGTTCCTGTTGATGAAACCCATGTGGACGCCGTATTTCCATAGCCTGCCGTAGGAGCATAGTAGACGGGGCTAGCTACACCACCCACACCACCCTTTTGAAATACAGCTGGATTTGGGGCGGCGCCGGGTGGAGCCGTATTTACAAGTCCACCCTCAGGTTGAATACGTACTACAGGAACAATAGGATTTGGTCCACCTGTTGTGGCCCCAACATCAACTGTATAGCGCCCACCACGTTGCTTCTTCCCCTTTCCAAAGAAGAATTTACGCGTTGAGTTTATAAAGCCCTGTAGGAAGAATTTACCTGAGCGCTTTCCACGCTTATTACCTTTTATACGTCTGCTACCACCAGCAAATCCGGGAAGCCCTCCAGTTCCAGCTGAATAACCTACAAGCGTTCCTGGACGCACGGCAGCAACACATGCCTCTTTTGCTACTACTTCAGATGCATATGGGGCTCCAGCTGAAACTGCTGGGCCAAATCCGTATGAAGCTGAATCACCTCCACGTTGTGACTTTCTTTTAGTATTTCTTTTTCCTCTTGGCATTTCTGTATATACATGAGAAAAACTTCCACCTGTTGGATTTGATAACTTTTGTCTATATTGTAAATGTCGTTCTAATGCCTTTATTGGATGATACAGTTTATTAATACTATCTGGTACTATTTCACCTATTGAAATATTTGATAATTCATCTATAATTTTATAGGATAATTTGTTCGATATGCACTCTGTTGGAAATAATGCCTCTAGAAAATAAAGTGTTTTATGTTTACCTGCATAAGTACTAATAGCATTTAATAATTTACTAGAAACGCGTATAGCACATACCATTGATCCATACAACGATTTCTCTCTTTTTACACTTTCAAGAGCTGACCAGAATATCCATGGATCTGATTCATTTATAAGATTTCCTACTAATAAATCTTCAGCAGCATATTTTGTATTTATATTTAGCAATGTTTGCTCATTGTAAAAAAATGTATCATTTTCAATAAACCATACTGAACGTATAGGATTCTTATAAAAATAATAAACTGCCTTATCCCAGCTTGTTACTGCCTTTCTAAGATACAGTATATTCATATTTTTATAGCCATTCTGTATACATTCATTATCATCAATTTGAATAAATTGTACACTCGGATATTTCTTCTTTAGTTCAGTACAATCAAAACTATTATCATCAATCATAATATAGGTTTTAAGTGTTTTAAATGTTTTTAAAAAATCCAACCAGATTATATCTGGTTTTACTGTTAAAATACATACAACATCTGCCATACTTAATTATTAAATAGGTTTTTATAAATCTCATATCCGCTAAAATCAGTATTCCAACGCACTTGAACTATGCTTTCTGTACGCCCACGTAGAAGCTGTGAAAGAGAGAACATCTGAACAGACCCGCGTCCTACAAGATTGTCCATTTCATCATACAAGTCATAAATATCTGGCATTGAATCAACCGGAACAGCACGCGCTTTAAAGTCAGTTAGTTTACTTGGCGTAGAAATCACAGGATTAGTCTTAATGCTCGGCAATACTTGTTTTACTACTGGTTTTGAGTTACATTCAGTCCACATCCGTCGCCGACTTGCCAACTCAGGAATCAAATCAATTGTATGAATACCTGTAAATCCAGCAGTAAATGCAGCATCTACTGACTTTGGGTTAAGAATCGTTGTGTTTACACCACCCATAAGACGTGTATCAGGAACCCAGAGGCGTTCCACAAATTCAGAAAGATAGGCGCGACGGGCTGAATAAGGCGATGTATCAAAAACAGGCGCCCCTTTCCACATCCACACATCTTCAATGCGTAGACTATGTTGAATTGTATCAAACGTTGCTATAAACACGGAGCCACCACCTTCACCTAGCTCTTGACTTACACGCATCCGTAATGTACATGGCGGAAAGGCATGCTTTTTCATTTGAAGAAATACGGGAGCTCCCTTTGGTAAAAAGACCAAAAACCCTGGCTCAGCGTTTCCCTCGTTTTCCGCCACATAAAACACACCCTTCTGAAGAGGCTGTTTCATGCGTTCAATGTCTAAATGTTGACGAATTACAGTGCCTGTATGGCTTGCGCGCTCTACAAGCTGTCTTGCAGCGTCCTGCACAGCACGCGGAGCTACCTTTCGTTTTACAGGGGTTGTTTCGCGATGCGTATTACGAATCGACCCTTCCTGGCTCATTCTATATATAGATAGTGTAGGGTCTTTATATCGTTGCATACGAATCTGTTGAAAACATATCATGGGCTACTATTCCTGACATAAATTCACCTCCATTCTGTGCAAATTCTGGAGAAAAGTTACTCACTCCTCCCGCTACTGTGTTACTAGCGACACCCGACTCTGATGATAGCCGAGTTCCATTATTTTCTACACCAGGCCCAAAGGAATTTTCAGGATGACGCATAGTATCACGAATAGGGGTAGCTGAATTTACTTCTGCAAGAGGATCATTTGCTAGTGCTGTTTCCGGAGGGTTAGCTAATGATGGTCCCATAGAATTAGGTGGATTTGGACCAGCTGGAGCTACAATGGTTGGAGGTGGTACTGGGGGCGTATACATTACAGGAGCAGGAACCGGTATATTAGGTTGCTTTGCTACGGCTTGAAATCCCTCCCAGGGTACTACAGAGTTTGTGTATGAACGTAGTGCAAGGTGGGCAACATATAGAATTGCTAAAATTCCTAAAATGATTAAGGCAGAGTTAAGCATCTGAGGACTGAAAAGAAATATTGAGCGCGAATATTTCTGCACCAGTTATTTTCGGCCTATGTGTGTAGATGGATTATCAACTAGAGCAGTTAAAGGCAACTCTTCTTTCATGTGTTTCTCAGAGCGGCGCCGGCGTTGCTGTCGGGCCCCTTTTACAACAGGTGACTGAGCTTGTAAAGGCAGCAAAGGATGCGAAAGTTTCTTCTGCTGAGGCGAAGAAGAAGGTGCTAGAGGCAATAGAGGGGGCATTAAAAGCGTTTCCGCAAGAGGCTGTAGGTGTGGCGGATAAGATACGGACGATACTTCTACCGGCTGTGAATGCTTCTTTTGGCTACCTTGATGGGCGTTTTGCCGCCTGTTTTTCGTGGGTTTGGGAACTGTTTTCCCGGAAGAAGGCAATACTTTCGTCATTTGAGTCGGTGGTGCCTCTAGGAGTTGTTTCGGCACTTCAAGCTGCTGTGGAGGAACCCAAGGTGCCGGTAGTTGCGGGCGCGGAGGCGGTCGTGGTGCCGGTTGAGAAGCTTGTATTACGGGAGGCCGAGCCTGTTTTAGCGGGGGAGGTTTTAGTTGAGGAGCCTGTAAAGGTGGCTCCTGTAAAGCAGGAGTCTGAGCCGATGGATTAGACATTTCATAAGTAATTGTCCATCCAGGTATACAGATATTTCCAGTAGAATCTTCTACCGCTTCATGTGTTTCAGTGTGAAGTACTTGAAAGGGGACATAATCTTGAGAAAGCTCACGCAGTGTTTCAATAATTTTACCGTCCTCCTTTTTGCGATCCAAAATCTCCCATGAAAGCCAAGAATCATTAAACAATTCGCCACATACTATACCGGAATCATAAAATGTAATTGTTCCGGTATAGGCTGTTTCTGTTTGTGTAGGCGTCCATGTACGTTTATACATTCTTATAGGGGTAAAGTGTTCATGGTTTAGACCACGGAATATCGTGTTATTCTAATTTGCCTAGTGTTGTATTGTCAATATTATCTAAATGTCTAAGTTGAATGGGATATAATATTTGTGCAAGTAATATGTTCCATGTAATTGGATAGTTTGATGTTATTTTAAAGTTCTCTTGTCCTAATTCCCATGCAGGCTTTTTGAATGCTACTTTTTTCCCGCGATTAAATGATTCTCGTGTATGTTTTGCCGGATTTTTCTTTAGTATAGGAAGAAATTCATCTAACTTTTTATTTAGAGTATTATACCACTCAGTTGTTATTGTAGAATATGGTCTACATATTAACCAGCCCATACAAACAAGTTTTTCACGTTTTGCCTCTAATTCATTTCGTATTTCTGAGCTATATTCTTCCATTCCTGCAAGTAAATGCCCACTGGTAGGTATAACACCCATTAATAATATTTGTGGAGATTCATTTAGTTTTTTAAAGGCAGCATCCCAATCATACTTATTTGGTTTTACATCCATGTATCCTCCACCATGATGGTGCATTAAATAACATCGCAAATAATCAGATTTATGAATTGTTGATAAATATTCATATGCAGGATGAATGGGATGATCTTTGATAACATAGTCATTTATAGTATCTTTTGTAATTAATACAGCTCCATCTGGTAATTTTTGAATAGAATTTTTACGATTTGCGTTCATTTCTTCATTACCAAGCCATAAAACAAATATACGTTTTTCTACATTGCTACCCCCTTTATATTTATATTTATTCTGTTTCTGTTTTCGGGTTTTTCTAATAGCCATATTTCTATTTAGACTACTGAATATTAATGGGAAATGGCACTTGCCGTTAAAGAAAAATTGGAGCGGGCTAAACCCCTTTTAATAGTATTAGTAAAGAATGCCGCCTAAATCAAAGAAAGCGCATTCAGCACTTGTAATCTCAGTAAATGGTGAAATCAAACATACTACTTTCCAGGCTGCTGGAGATGTTACCATTGATTCACTAAAAGGCTTCTTTAAGAAGAAGGCCGTAATTGAACAGATTGGTTCATATAATTATAAAGCACTAACCCTTTTCCTATTTGGTGTACTAAATGGTGAAGAAGGACAGGAATCTAAACATCAGCTCCCTCCTCCTCATGATTCAGTTCCGGTGTATAGCGATATTGTTGTTATTGCTTCAGAAGACGAAGAAACATTTGCTGTTCCAGTTGAGTTCAAAGAAGCAGATTATGAGCAGTTTTATTCAAAAGAGTTTGGTAATTATGAATCCGATAACGATGAAGGTGAAGCAGCAGTTGAGGGGGTTGAGGCGGAAGTTGAGGCTGAGGTTGATGCCGATGCCGATGCTGAAGTCGATGATGTTGTAGAAGAAGAAGGTGAAGATGATGAGAATGAGGGAGAAGTTGCTGAAGATGATGGTGAAGGTGTTGTTGAAGAAGTAAAGCCGAAGGCAAAACGTAAGAAGGCTGCTGCCAAGCCAGTTGTACTTAATATGATTGGCCCTGCAAATGCCTATCCTAATAAGCCGACGCTATCAGATGAAGACCAACTACAGGAAGAAACCTCTGTTCAGCCACTTACAGCAAATTATCGCAAACAAGTGTATTCCATTCTAAAGAAACTATTTACTTCAAAATTAACTGATGAACAGATTTGTACTCTAGAATCGTGTATTTATAATGGAGCAATTAATGAATCTAAGCAACGTAATATTATTCGTGTATGGACCTACCCCCTTTTCGTACATATGTACAAGATGCGCGCCCGTAAGATTATGTCAAATTTCGATGCAACTTCCTATGTTAAGAACACAGACCTCTTTGACCTCTTTCAGCAAGGTAGTATTGACTTCAAAGGCCTTGCAGCAATGAATACGTATGAACTATTTCCGTCGCGGTGGCGGGACCAGTTTGAAAAGCAACAGATTCGTGAGAAGAAACAACTTGAAGGTAATCGTGATATGGCCACTGACCAGTTTCTCTGTACTCGTTGCCATAAGCGTCAGTGTACATATTATGAGTTACAGACCCGGTCGGCAGATGAGCCAATGACAATCTTTATTACGTGTCTAAACTGCGGAAAGAAATGGCGGCAGTAATAGACTTGTATAAACAGAATGTTATCCAAAATAAGTCTACTTGGTGCTGATGGTGATGACCCATTTCCGTGTTTTTCTAGTTTAACTTCAATGTATGGAGAAAAAGGTGTACGAACCATTTTTGTATCTATTGGAAATTCTAAATCGTGTATGGCAGATTTAGAGATTGCAGAAACTCTTGGTTGTGTAATTCATACTGTCCCCTTAACTCCGACATCTACAAAAGACTGGGAAGAAGTTCGTGGTATTCTAAAGACTCATATACGTACAGTTAGTACCACAAGCGATTTTTCAAAAGGTGCCGAAAATAACTGGGTTTTACAGAAAAATGTTCATATATATTCTACGCTTCCATGGTGGGTCTGCTCTACTATGGACCTAAGCGGAATCTCCATACAGACAGAGCCTTTTTTTAGCTGGGTAGAAAAGGCATGTGCTATAAGCAAGGTTGTTGATGTTCGTATGGATATTCTAAAGATTGATGTAACTGGGGGACTAGAATGTAGTCTTCTTGGAGCAATGCTTGATGCCGGATTTCGTCCAGGATGTATTATTGTAAATTGGGCTTTTATGCCTGATACTCATACACCTACAACACTTGCTGCTGGAAATTTACAGAATTGTGGATACAAGCTTATGGCTAAAGAAGGTAAGAAGTTTTTCTATTATTTTGTTGACCAGGATATGTATATGACATGCTCATGGGAATCTACAGAGCATGCAAATCCAATGGTAAATGAGATTATTTCTCATTATAAAAATACAATAGGAATTATAGATAGCAGAAATGGACCAAACTCTACAAATAAATCATTTACTGCTAAACCCACAGACACAGATACCGCAAACACAGATAACGGGAAACCCATCTAAAAAAATATTAGCACCTAGTAATGGAGGTGACCTCCAAAGAATATTTAAATCCTTTGAAGAAATCGTCAGTATCTCTCACCGCTAAGATTCATCTGTATGAGCCTAGTAAGACTATTAAACCCGGTCAATCATTCTATCGTTATGTAAACCAAACATGGTTAGCAAAGACAAAAATACCTGACCATCTTGTAAGATATTCGGCAGGAAATGAAACTGAAGAATACATTGATACTTTTCTCTATAAAATTATATTAGATTCATTTAAAACTCAACACGAAGATACAGCAATATATAATGCAATTCGCCTAGTAACAATGTCTGCTATTCGTCCAGAGATACAAAATACTAACTATAAAGTTTTAGCGCAATTTATACGCTCTGTTGTATGTATTCGTGATACAAATGGTGTTGCAAAGATGATGGGTCATCTTATAAAGCATGGAATTCATACATGTGTATCTATGAATATAGATGCAGAGCGTGTACCAAAGCACAAAGAAAAACAATACATAATCAGTTTATTTCCAGGACGTCTGGGTCTTAGAGCACCGCAAGAATATTTATTTGAGAAACCACCTTTTCAAAAAGAAGAAACTCTTAAACATTATAAACATCTTGTAAAATATGCTAGTCATCATTTTGAATTAACACAAAATATGGAGCTTGGTATAAAAGTTGAGTGTAATTTGGCAAAGGCACTATACGCTTTAAAAGTGGATGAAACTTTTTATACATTAAATGACCTTATAAAAGATTTCCCAAATGTTCCATGGAAACTATTTTTTTCTGAAATTGGTATAACTGATTTAGATGGATTTATGTGTAATATAGAGTACTCAGGATTCTTACTATTATTACAAAAATTATTTAAAGAACTTACTATTGATGAATGGATTGGGTTATTAAGTCTTCAAATCTTTATGCATGCCTTACCACATTTACATGAGCCATACATTTCTAAGGCCCATACCCTTTTTGGTTCAAGACCTATATCTCGTCAATTGTACACTCTTTCCATTTTAAAAGCGGGTTTACATGATGAGATGTCATATTTATTTGCAAAGAATTTCTTAAAGGGTAAGGGAACAGCAACAAATTTTGTAGATGAAATTGTAAAGGCGGCGGCGGCTCGAGCAGTAGGTATAGAATGGATGGACTCTAAAACGCGAGAGCGTGTTATTGAAAAAATAGGCAATATTAAAGAAATTGTGTTTAGTTCAGAATCTGAGAAACAGCCATCATGTCCAAAAAATCTTGTAGATGATTGTATTCTTAAAAATATATATACTATTAATCTACATACCACACAAAAATCTCTAAATAAATTACATAAAAATGCTTCAAATGTGTGTATGGATACACCACCATCCTATATTATAAATGCCTATTACTATCCGAAATTAAATCAAATTATAATTCCTGCTGCTTCATTTTTCTACCCTTTTTACGATCCTAAACGGATTGGGTGGAATTATGGAGGAATTGGAGCAACAATTGGCCACGAAATTATTCATGCTTTTGATAAGGATGGACAGACGTATGATGAAAATGGTGAAGACAATGAAATTTGGTCAAAGGGTGATAAGCGAAAGTATAATGCCATACTCAAAAAGTTAATAGAGCGTTTTTCCAAGGAAAAGGTAATAGGAGCCCATATAAATGGTGAAACAACTGTATCTGAAAATCTAGCAGACCTAGGGGGTATTCAAGTAGCCTTAGCTGCCCTTACTATGCGTATAAAAGGTGTTTCACCAAAAAAAAGACTTCACGAACTTCGGGAATTCTTTCTTTCGTATGCAACATCTTGGCGTACGTTGGTGCGCCGGCATGAAGCCCTTTTACGTGTTTATGTAGATCCTCATGCACCTGCAGAGCATCGTGTAGATGTTATTGTTTCTCAGATAGATGAATGGTATGAAGCATTTGGATGTAAGGTGGGTGACCGTTTATATGTGAAGCCTGAAGACAGGATACATATATTTTAACGGCAAGTGCCAAAGTTAAGTACCCCCTTTGGGGGTACTTTTCTGTAGCATACTTGCCATATTAGGGTTGTAGGCGATATTAAGTACCCCCTTTTAGGGGGTACTTAAATTAGGCACAACACGGTAACACGATTTGCTCCACCATGCTTTTGCTCCTGCTGACTCGCGAGAAGCGCGTTTTACAATATCAGAATCAGTTGTTTCATACGTTTTTCCGCATAAAAGGAAGGAATGTACACGGGCGTAACCCCATTGTTGCTGCATAGCCCCAGGTCTGTGTCCAGTTCTCCAGGCCGCCATACCACGATTATAGGATTCTTTTATATATTTAAGAGGAACTCCTGTTGCTTTTGATTTTGCCTCTAAAGAGTGTGCATCAGGAAATTTACGCTTCCACTTTGCCGTATAGCCAGACGATTTTGTTTTCACTCCCTTGTCACTCTTAAATCCCACATATGCTGCCGCGTTTTTCCAAGACATAGCACCATATTTGCCTATTTCTTTTTTACGAAGTGTCTTTTTCTTTGCTGAAAGTCCTTGAAAATATTTAGATGGACTATATGATTTTCGGGTTTTGTTTGACATAGCTGTATAGTTATGTGATTTTTTTATAGTGTTGTGCAATATTTAATAGTCTCCTCTAAGGAGACTATTAAATCTGCCTACAACACAATTTAGGCACTTGCCGTTAGACTCGAACTCTAAAAGGATTCTGTATATAATGTTTCCATGCCCATAGTCGGCGTCTTGGAGCATATTGTAATGGACCACCTATACCTCTAAGAGCATCAAACAAACACCACTCTGATGGAATGCCCCATTTACCTAAAAATCTATTTATGTTTAATGTATGATTTCGACTTGCCGTAGATAATGCTTGATATTCTACTAAGTTCTGCTTACGTGTATTAAACTCATTTATAGCATCTTTAATAAAATCCTTTGCCATAGCAATGTGATCGCCAAATTCACGTTTTAAACCTTCTATTTTTTTCTTAGCTCCAATCATTTTGCTTTTATGTTTTTTCTGTGTATTTATTAAACTTTTTACTTCATCTTTAAATTCTGGGTGTGTTTCTAATAGAAATTTAATTAAGTTTCTATCACTATTTATATTCCGCTCAGCAACAAGTTCCTCCATCATTGCATCAGTTATAATATGTACTTGACATACATGACATCTGCCTGTTTGAAAGTTATTATTATCTAAAAGTCGTAGTGATGCCTTTAAAAAACAGTCAGTGTGAAATTCATGAGTGCACATGAGTTTTATTGTGGGTTCGTCTTCTTGTATGGCGTTGTTGCACAGACTGCACATGTTTTCTTGTAGTATGTGTAATTCGTTTAGCCCGAATATGGGCAAGAAATTTGTTCTGTTCTTCTAAAGACAAATCTAGATAATTTAAAAACATTGAATATGACTCCATTTCCCTCACTCTAATTTAGATAATCATCAAATCTGATAGGCGCCAATACTCAAATGTACGATCTGGCATAGGGCGCTTTACAATATAGGGGAGCCGGCGCTGATTCAGCTCTAGCTTCGCAATTTCAAGAACATTTGTCATATGCTCGGGAACAGTAATGTAGGGTCGAGCACCCTGTGCAAGCTGATTACTCCGGAAACTTAGAATCTTAGTTTTTTCGTAATTGCTTAGAAAGGGCTGGCTACTATGGTGTGAATCACCGCCGGCAGGAATAACTGTTTCAAGCTGAATAAGAGGTTCAATTGCCTCTGCATAATCTAAAATAGTTTCTGGGTGATGGCGATACAGAACCTCTAGCGGGTCACCTGGAGCTACTACCTCAGCAATAGCCTCCGTATCTGCCACGACAAAATCATCTTCAAAATCTCCGTCGTCTGCTTCCATTTCTACCTAAGAAGAAAGTATTTATCCCTTTAAATTTTTTTAACAGGAAGCTCTCTTTGAAAAAAGGGCTTAGAGTGGCATCTCTAATCAAAAGAAGATGAGTGATACCGATGCCCCTCCACCTGTTGTCGTGCCCGAAGAAGTTAAACAATATGATACCTTCGATTCAATGAATCTATCTGATTCACTGCTTCGTGGTATTTTTGCCTATGGTTATGAACGCCCCTCAGTTATTCAGTCAAAGGGGATTGTTCCCATCAAGGAGGGACGTGATATTATTGCACAGGCGCGCTCAGGTACGGGCAAGACAGCTACGTTCTGTATTGGAGCAATGTGCCGTGTTAACCCTGCTGATAAGCGGGTCCAGGTTCTTGTTCTTGTTCACACTCGTGAGCTAGCACAGCAGATTCGTTCTGTTGCCACAAGTCTTGGCGAGCATGCCGGCATTACTGCCTATGCTGCAACGGGCGGTCAGCCACTCCGTGATGATATTCGTGCTATTGAGAAGGGTGTTCACATTATGATTGGTACACCTGGGCGTATTTATGACCTAATGACGCGTCGTGCACTAAACCGTGATACAATCAAGGTTCTTGTTCTAGATGAGGCAGACCAGATGCTTGAGGACCGTTTTAAGGAGCAGATTCTCTGTATATTAGACCTTGGCTTTCCATCAGACACAAAGGTTGCCCTTTTCTCTGCTACAATGCCAGAGTCCGTTGTAGAGGTGGCAAATCGCCTTCTAAACAACCCTGTGCGGATTCTTGTCCCTCCTGAGGAGGTCACACTAGACGGCATTAAGCAGTTCTACGTTGCGCTTGATAAGGAGGAGTGGAAGTACGATGTACTATGTGACCTTTATAAACAGCTTACTATTAACCAGGCGATTATTTACTGCAATAAGCGCCAGAAGGCAGAGTGGCTTGCCGAGAAGATGGTTCAAGAGGGCTTTCCTCTTTCGTTTATTCATGGTGAGATGGAGCCCGATGAGCGCCAGCGCCGTATGAAGGAGTTCCGCTCAGGCAATGTGCGGATTATGATTAGCACGGACCTACTCGCGCGCGGTATTGATATTCAGCAGATTAGTCTTGTAATCAACTATGAGCTACCGAATCAGCATGAGAATTATATCCACCGTATTGGACGGTCTGGACGTTTTGGTCGCAAGGGTGTAGCAATCAATCTTGTTAGCTCAGAGGAGTCTAAGGCCCTAAAGGAGATTGAAACGCATTATTCCACTACAATCTCACAGCTTCCTGAGGACCTTGCTGCTATTACTCTTTAAAACTGAATACAATCTTTAATCACATTAAAATGTATAGTATTCACCATAAATTTTCTCTGAGTCTTATTTGAATTCTTGTAGGATTCGCAATAAAATTCAAATGCCCCTTCTTTTATACTACTATTAAAATAAAGAAGAGTACATAAAAGATTGAGTTGTAATGATTTGTGTTTTTCTTCCATATATGTTTCAGCAATAAGCTTAGCGTATTTTTTTATGTGTGGGACTGGAGATGCTTCAAAAATAGCAATAATAGCTTCTTTAGACATGTCGTCGCGCTTTTTGTTAAGTTCATATTCGGCAGGAAGGGGTGGTTCTTGAGGCTCATAGACCTTTTTGGACTGTTCGGATTTTTTAGATGTGGCATGTACATCTACAGAATTTTCTCGTATTGCTTCAAAAGCAACTTTACCACCACGGTGTGTATTTCTAGCCTTACGAGTTTTGCGTCTATAGCCACCTTTATCTGTACGACGCGTGGGTGGGCGGGGCGGAAGACCAGCAAGTCTAGCACTACGCCGAAGAGCCTCAGTAGTTGTTGTAATTTGCTCGGTTGTTGTTGACTCTACAGGTTGAGATAATTCATCTATTTTTTCTATAAGATTTAATGGATGTGCCTTACGATTGTCAACCTCATCAAGATGCTCGTATAATTCAGCTATAGTATGTAAAGTAGTCATCCATCTATTTGTAAAAATATGATGTCCCATTATATCAATATACATTTTATATATCGAGCCAGTTTTATCATATTCTTTAGCTAAATGTGAATATCCAAATATTGAATATAATAATATAGTTAAATCTTTTCCAGCATTATAACTTGTATTATAACCACTAGATTCAATTATAAGTTTATCATTTTTAATTCGTGTAAATCCAAAATCAATTATTTTTATGTTTCCATCTTTAGTAATCATAGAATTTCCACCATGAAAATCACCATGCGTAAACTTTAAATCATTCTGTAATGGTATTAAATTTTCAGCAATCTTTTTTACAAGAGGAGCCGATATTTCTAAATACATATTTCTGTCAGTTGCTCTTTCACATAAATATCCATTTAGCGTACTTCCTTCAAAAAATTCGATAAGTGTGCTAATTCTTATAAAAGGTGTCTGTTCATTTCTATTTGTTTTATCACAGACAAACTTGTATACATTTCCTATCTGTTTATTTCCGTTTACCTCACTTGGTGTTTCATACAGAATTAAATTAACAATAGCTTCAAGTAATGCATTATACATAAATTGTTGAATCCTGTTTACATCAGCAATCTTTGTACTGTACAGAGTTTTTTGACGTTTTAACGCATATATTTTATTGTCAGCAAGATTTTTTACTTTATAAACATCACCATACACTCCGCTTGCAAGATGACCGAGATTTTCATATTGAACGCCTTCTATTGTAAATATATTATTTTCATACTTATTTATGGCAGCATTTGTAATAGTTGCTTTGTCTAGATATCTAGTCATGTCTGAAAGTTTCATACCAACCTCTGTATTAATAGTTTCTCCACTTATTCCTATACGAGATAAATCATATAGTACCATCTACTACAAATACTACTATACTATAGCAATATTTGTCGGAGTTAATTTATTATGGCATTTGCCTTACCGTGTTGTGCTAAAGTTAAGTACCCCCTAAAAGGGGGTACTTAATATTGCCTACAACCCTAATATGGCAAGTATGCTACATTTAAGCACTCCTCTAGGAGTGCTTAAATTCGGCACTTGCCGTTAGACTTCAAGGCTCATCGAGTTTCCAATAACTGGAGCCCGTGACCGCCGCCCACGACGCGACCCACCTGATGTGCGCACAGACTCTGCCGTGCTTCCAATCTCATCTATACCAATGCTACGAGCATCTGATACTACTCCTGGAACAGTTTCAACGGCATCACGACGGACATCTTCAAACGTCTTTAATATATCATCAACGCCACTGGGCCCCTTCATCTCGCGTCTAGCTGTCTGTCTAGGCTCCATTGCTGCCACTGACTGTGGTACAGCAGCCATGGGTGGAGCCGTCGAGGCCGATGAACCGAAGAAGGCCCCAGCATTAGGCTGCTGGCTTGGCGCCGGCTCAGACCCTCCCATTGCCATATTCATGAAATTTCCAAAGCCTGGACCCGCCGACTTTGCTGCCGCCGCTGCAAACTGGCGAGCCATATCAGGATTCTGCTTGAGAATATCGTCCATTGACGGCATCTTTGAGCGTAGGAAGGTATTGCTTACGTGGCACATGAAACCTGAGCCAGCAAGCGACATAATAAGGCGCGCCTCTGGGGGCATCTTGCCCTTCTCCTTATACTTATCGTAGAGCTCCTCGAAGATTTCATCAAAGTCCTCAATGCTCTCATGAACTGACTCTGACCAACCATCTAGCTTGAGGTCAAAAGGGTCAAAGCGGTCATTGAGCCACTGAAATCCAGTAACAGCCCCAACCATCATTTGACGCTGAAACTTAATACTTGTTTCTAGGTTACGGGCATCCACAAGGCGAGCGTACTCTTGCTTTACTTCCTCGAGCGTATTATCCATTGTGTAGCGCCGGCTTACAGCAAATCCCTTTGCCTCAAGGCGCTGTAGCTTATTTACAAGCTCACTCTTTTCTTTCCGCTCATCTTCAGCGCTCATACGTGGAGCAGGGGCAGGTGAAAGGGTTGTAAACAGACTGCTCGATGTTTCATTATTTGAAAAGAGCGAACTTGATCCGCTGTTTGAAGACGGGCGTTCATCGGATGCCCTAGAAAACTGAATTTCTACTGGCCCACTTGACACCGGTCCCACGTTTAGGGTTACTGGCTCCATAGGCTCCATCGAACTGATTTCAATTTCAGAGAGCGGAGCAGAGTTATTAATTGTAACACGCTTTGACTCACCACGTGAAGAACCCATACTCATATTAGAAAGCATATCAAGCCCAAGTCCATTACTACCCATATCAGTAGTCATATCTATGGGACCAAGATCAATACTTGTAATCATATCCTGTGGACCCATCGACCGGGCAACATTCTCCATTTCGTGGATCGTTATACCATTCATCCTTCTTCATTTTGTCCCGGTCTTTTTAGATGGGGAGTTGGCGCAGATAACACTAAGAAAAAATGGTTAGTTTATCAATACACATGCACATTGCATCACATAAATCAGATTTCTTCTGATTGCCTTTTAGTAAAGTCTTCCATTTTTCCTTTTCATGCACATCACTCTTTTCTAAAAATAGCATAGCACGTGTTTCAGATGCCTTCTTTCGTCCCCCATAGCCTTTATCACCCTTTACTGGCGAACCACTCAGATCAGTACTAGCACCCTTTTTTCCTGCATGAACAAATCCAACATACCGTTCGCCGGGAAGTCTATCACGTAGTGTTGCAAATACAAGAATCTGAACAGACTTCATAGTTGGATTCTTAAATGCAGGTTGATTTTCCAAAAGAATATGGGTAGCCTTTTTAAAGATTTCAATATTATGATCAACAAATTTCTGTATGGAAGTATGAATTAATGCCAAATCCTCCGTTTTCGAGCGAGTAGCCTTAGGAACAAGTAGCGGAATAGAATATTTTGTTTCTAGCAATTCCAAAAGCGATTTCTTATCCTTCTTTTTGGTATGAAAGGGTTCACACAACTTTCTGAGAATATCAAGATTCGGAATTTTCTTTAGTAAATTTCCACTCAAATCTCTAAGGGGTGGAAATTCGACGGGAGAACACTTTGCACATGTATTAATGTTTTTATGAACATATGTTCCCTTCTTTTTACATCCACATAGAATATTACGAGCATCTTTTGCCGTCTGCGTTGAATCTCCAGCAAGAAGATCATAATTGTCCCATCCAAATATAGTCCAAGTACTATTTTCTTTTTTCATAAGACACCATGCAAGATTCCGAATTCCAATATCAAATGCTAAAACATGGGGTGTGGAGGATTGCATATAACAGTCTATAGTTAGTATATATATGGCTTTATATTCTTACAACTATATACAGCAGTATGGGTGATACAATGGTTTCGCCTAAGGTTCTTCAGTATTTAGATAGCATTGTTACTGAGGTGAATACAAATAACATTTCGGGCGCAATTGTTGAGTGTGGCGTGTGGAAGGGTGGTGCAGTAGCTGCCATGATGGTAGCCCAAAAGAAATATGACATGAATCGTGAATTTTATCTGTATGATACCTTTGAAGGAATGACTGCACCAACAAGCCCCAAAGATGATCCAAAAGCGCTATCAACATATAATGGAATTGTTGCAGGAACACATGCACGTGAATATGATAAGTGGCATAATATGAATAAGTGGGCATACGCTCCACTTAATCTTGTTAAAGCAAATATAGCTATGACAGGCTACACAGATGCAAAGATTCACTATGTTAAGGGGGATGTGCTAACAACACTTGATACTACAAAACCTGCGTCAATTAGTATTGCACATCTTGATACGGACTGGTATGATTCTACGGCAAAAGAGCTTTCTACACTGTATCCGCTTGTTTCCTCTGGAGGCTATATTGTTGTTGATGATTATTATGCATGGAAAGGGTCAAAGCTAGCAACAGATGAATTTCTTGCTGAAAATAAGGATGATGTTCAAAAGATTGATATAAACGTGTCTGGACCTGTATTAGCGTTCAAGAAGTTATAAGGGGCTTGCAATTACTGGTAAATATTATTTAGTATAATAGATATATCTATGCCCACAAGACATACACTTCCTTTGGTAGAGTTCAACAAATCAAAAAATTTTAAAACTGCGTACAACGAGTATTATAAACAATCAAAATATGTTTTTCCATACAATGTTTATGATTTGACAGAGGGTGTATATACTAGTCATAATCATGATGTTATACAAAATAGTTCATTTGATAGTAACTATTTTATAGAACAAAAAGAATTTATTGAATCTTTAACTGAAGTGGAAACATCAATTCTAGCATCGTACACGCTATATGGTGACCGTTTAATAAATAATATTTCAAGAAAAATATTTAATGAAACAAACCTATTTGCATATATTAAAAATATACAAGATAATAAAGACTTTAAATATATGTTTAAAAATATTTTTACTAAACCACTTACAAAAGAAAATTGTTATTCTGAAGTATTAAGATATATCAAATTATTTCAAAAAATATTTGAAAAAGTTCCACCTTTAAAAAAAGCAATACGTGTGTTTAGAGGAATTTATACTGATGATAATTTTGATCCAAGAAAACAAGGTATTGAAAGTCCGACATATGATTTTCTATCTACTACATATGACCCATATAACAGTAGTTTAAATAATTTTACTGGCAAAGAATGCTGTATTATGGAATTTATTATTCAACCTGGAGTTCGTGCACTATGGATACAGCCAATCTCATATTTTAAGCATGAAATGGAAATTATTATTCAAAATAATATAAGATTATATAATGGATGTAGAAAAATTAAAAGTTTAATGATTGATCATACGTATAATGAAAATACTAATGAAAATACTAATGATGATTTTCGTGATATAGAAGTTTTTGAATTTGAAATAAAGCCATACGTATCATTTATTCAAAGTGTAACTAATACAACTAGAAAAATCTTATCTAAAATGTGTCATGTAAGAGGCGTAACACGTAAGCGAAGTAGAAATAACAAGAACAGTAATAACAATAATAACAATAACAATTCCAGAAAAAAAGCAATAAAAACACATTAAATGCGTTTATTACTACTTAGGTATATCTATCCTATAAGAAATGTCAATTCTAGACGGTATAGTAGACGGCTCTTTTTTTATAAATTTAGATAAACGAGCCGACCGCTGTAAAGATTTTACGGAAGAAATAACTCGTATGGGTATTCAGTCTGAGCGATTTCCGGCAATAGAGCATACAACTGGAATAGTTGGCTGCGGATATTCACATTTAAGCGTTTTAAAAATGGCTAAAACAAGAGGATATAAATCAGTTCTTATTTTTGAGGACGATTTTGAATTTATAGTGGATAAACCTCAACTTATAAATATTGTTCAGAACATACAAACTGAAATACCAAATTATGATGTACTAATGATGGGGTATGCATTAATTAAAGGAACTCCACATTCAGAAAATTTTCAAAGGGTTTTAGAGGCACAGACAGCATCTGCATATCTTGTAAATTCAAAAATATATGATGAATTGATAACTTTATACGAAGAGGCAATTCCGATGCTAGAAAAAACGGGAAAACACTGGATATATGCAAATGACCAGATTTGGAAAGCCATGCAACCAAAAAGGGAGTGGTTTGCTACAAATCTACGTGTTGGAAAACAACGTCCTGGATTCAGTGATATTTCAAATGCGTTTGTAAATTATCATGGACAATAATAATGTATTATGCCATTTACCGGCAAGTGCCGAAGTTAGTGTTGTATGCAATATGAAGTACCCCCTGAAAGGGGGTACTTAACTTTAGCACAACACATTATGATTTTATCTTTATTTTAAAGATAAAATCATATTTTTTCTATTAACGTTTGTCCTATTACCGTTAAACTGGAGCAGGACCATGCCGTCCCCGTATACTGTTTCGCCCACCTTCATATGATGTTGTCCCCTCAAGATGTGTTACCATTTGTGCTTTCTTTCCTGGAAACACGTATTTATCTTCAAAGGTACCAAATAACTCTGGTAATGCCCCTTCCGTACGCTCAACGCCAATTGAGCCCGCTAGCTCGCTGAGTTTACGAGTACATACGCTTTTTGTACATGACACGTATGAGGTAGGTGGTGGAACAACCTCTAGTTCAAATGGAAATATAGATCCTGTTTTCTCTCCTGCAACCTTTCTTGACTGCTCTATAATATCAGTCCCATGTTTCTGCATCCACGCCTTTGTTGGAAATTGTTGGCCAGCCGGTATATTTTTTGAAGAGCTAGGGGTGTAATCTGTTACCAAACGACCATCTGACATCGGACCCGCCCATCCTTCGTAGCGGTTGTCGGGGGCTGGAAGGAGATCATTACGTATATCGCGTACAGAAGCTGGAGGGCTGGATTGTAGAGGTGAATAATAATTTGGTGATGTAGGAAGTCTAAATAATTTTGCGTCCATGATATGCTCTCTTTATCACTGGGAATTTTCCAGAGAAAGGTCATCAGCCTCTCCAGAAACGAGCGAAGCACCTTCAACGGTTCCTGTATTTCCACCAACGGGTCCATCCGTTCCTGTTTCAAACCCCCCAGAAGTATTCTTCTCACTCTCTCGCACCATGGCAAGTAGCTGTTGCTTTGTATGACGCTTTAGGACCCGGTGTCCCTTTTTCTCAGCAAGGCTGGCAAGCTCATCGCGCGTCATTGAATCAAAATTCACCGGTGCCTTTACACTGCTATCAGACTGCTCTACCACCGGCTCAAGCACAGGTGTAAGTGTTTCGGTCGGAATATTCTCAAGAACCGACGTGTACGATTCAACATCATCCTTTACCTCTTGCGTGAAGGATGGCTCTAGGATATCAACCTTAGGCTCATCATGTCCATGTGGATAAATTTCACGCTCCATCTCTAATGACATCTTGATATCTAGAAGAAGGTTCTCCATAAGACCAATCTTACGCTCGGAGTACATGAGGCGCGAGTATAGATAAAATGTTGTAGCACTTACAATAAGTAAAAAGAGAACACCCACAATAATAGCCTCGCTCATTTCTTCTTTAAATTCATCTTTTGAATCCGGGGTGTTAGCGCAGGGACTTATCAGAGTTCAAACCGTTTCCATATTGAATGTACACTACTCACCATGCATATTCCATCGCGTATGGCATAATCATATTCTATTGATCCATCCGCTTCAAGCGAAGCATTGCAACAAATCTTCTTTACGTGAGCAGGTGCCTTTTCCACTAAGGAAAATACATGAGTGCTTACAATACTCATTACTGATTCGCGTTTCCATAGACGTTCAAGGAACTTTTCGGCAGTTCGGATTCCATCAGGAGGATTTGTACTATGAAAAAGTTCATCGTAAAGAACAAGACCAGGTGCACCATGTTGATGTGTCTTCTTTAAGAGATTTGCAGCAAACCAAACTTCCGTTTCGAACATCGATAAATTGCCCGGAGCATCTTGAAGACGGAGTCCAGATGAAATCCATCCAAATCTACGGAGTGTAAGATTATCCGCTGTGGAAACTCCATAGGTTTGTCCAAGAAGAACTGCTTGTAAAATAGACCGGAGAAATGAGGATTTTCCACCACCGTTTGGTCCAGTAAGAGCAGCATGATTCGATGCTTTCGTAAAGGTTATTGTAGACGAAATAGCATCTTTTCCTAGAGAAATGTCATAAAGATTTGAAGCAGAAAGAAGAGGTCCTCCAGATTCAAGAATAACTGCATGCTTGAGAGATGGGCAATTCGCAATTCGCCACATAATTTCCAGTTCAGCAAGATCCTTCATACATATATGAAATCGTTGAGATTCATCCATAAGAATTCGAATAGCCCGTCTAGGATCTTCCGGAATGTCTTCAAGTGAATTACGTAAAAGTATTTTAATATTGTATTTTCTGCAGTCCTCAGCCATTTCTCTATAAAGTTTCTTCAGCTCAAGAATTCGTTGACCATTTGCATAGGCCGTTGAATCGGTCTTGTACAAATGAATTGAATTCTGTATGGGTTGAATAAGTGATTGTGCAAATGAAGCACCCATAAACAGCCACTGAACAATACTTCTAGCAGTAAACATCGACGGTTTTTCAGCTCCCGGTACTAACCCCTTTTTGAAATCAAGGGGATTTCCAGACCAGACCATCTTCATAATTTCACCGTACTGCTCCTGTGAAATTGGGAGCTTATACATGAATTTCAGAAATATATAGGGAAGTATCCATGCAAAAATAGGGGTTGAAATTGCTAGTGCAGGAACTATCCAGACTTTGAAGATGGCCATTCCAAACAGGACAAATGGAATAATATTTAAACATTTGAAATAACTGTCATTGAATGATAGTTGTCCCATAGCATCATCTTGCATATCCTTTGTATCCTTCGATGATGGTGTAAGAAACGATGCTAATTCATTTTCAAGAGTACAAATCTTTTCAAATCGCTTGTTCCATAAATTAACAACATCTGATGGCATTATACGCATTGAATTTATTGCTCCATTACGAAGCATAAAAGAAACAGTTGGAGATGAAGTAGCCTTTTCTAGATTCTTCTCTAAGATTCCCTTTGATTGTGAAAGAGTACACCCGATTATAGAGTAAAAATTATCAAGCCCAGCATCACCTATAAGACCCATTCTAGTTATAGATGTTCCATTCGGAGGCTCCTTCTTTCCGCAATCGGGTCTAAACAGGCCGACATAAAAGAAAGATAAGGAGAAGCGATGGAGTCCGAAATCTCCAAACAACTTAAGCTGATTTTAGGGGGACAGTCGCAATCCCCCAAGCCCCCGCCTGAGGTGTGTCTACGTATAAGTGGTCTTCGTGATCTATATGAAATTCATGGAATGTCAATTACAACAGACTGGCGCCGTAACTCATCGCCTAAGGATACTAGTTCCAAATATCGATTTAATCAAGATAGAGGCCATGGTACACCGCCTACTACACCCATGTCCCGTGTATCATCCCAGAATACAATTGGCTCTCCAACTGCACAGGGGAGTCCACCACCACCAATAGCAAAATATACAAGTCGTTTTAAGAATAGTCGGCAACCCGTAGAGGATAAGATTCTCAACAATATTATTCTTTCAAAGTTGAATAAGTTTAGCCCCAAGACATATGTTGAAATCCGTGATTTTCTTTATCAAATTCTTGGCTCAGGAGGACCCGAGGTTGGAGAAATTGTTCCTGACTTTATTAAGTTAGTATTCCGAAAGGCAGCAATAGAAAAAATATTCTGTCCGCTGTATGCTAAGTTACTTTCTGAAATTTCTTCCCGGTATGGAATTATTTTAACTGAAATGCAGACCCTTCAAGCAAATTATCTCAAAATTTTTGATGATATTTCTGAGCCTGAATCAAATTCGTACGATACCTTTGTAGAAACACAGAAGGATAAACAGTTTCGCCATGGATATAGTCAGTTTCTTGCTGAATTAACGGCACTTGAGCTTCTAAACATGGATGTATTGAATTTAACATTTCAGCGTATTTTAACAAATATGGTACACTTTGGAAAGCTACCTGATAATAAGGCACTTCTTGAAGAATATTCAGATTGCCTTGCCTGTATGGCACGTGTTCTAAAGCGAAAACCAGGTGCCTTTTTTTCAAAGGCACGCTCTACACTACTCAATTCAAATATGGCAAATCTTACTGACATGATTCAAAATCATGCTTCATACGAAAGTGAAACAACAAAGACACGGTTCATTTTAATGGATGTATCTGACATCTTAAAGGGATTATAATTTGTTTCTGTTTTACCGTGTTGTGCCGAAGTTAAGAACCCCCTTTAGGGGGTTCTTAATACTGCCTACAACCCTATGATGGCAAGTATGCTTGATTTAAACAGCCTAAAAGGCTGTTTAAATTCGGCACTTGCCGTTAATGGCACTTGCCAGTAAAATTGAGAACGTTATAACTCTATATCCTAGTTAGGACATCATATGAAACAAAGTACACTCAGCCCACGCACTTCAAACAAGACAAAAAATGACACTAGCGATCCGGCAGGAATCCCGGGTCGCAAGAAGCCAAGTCAAGTAAAGAAAGAAGGAAGCGGGCGACCACCACAAGACGATGATGATGATAGTGTAGACAGCAAGGGAAATATCCGTAATCTTATTGCCTATAGCGAGGATGAAGATGAAAGTATGTCTTCATCTTCCTCGGCCTCTGCCTTTGTAGGCCGGCGTCTACGCAAGTCAGCAGTAAAGGCTCGTAAACAAATCAAGAAGGCTCTCAAAACCGAGAAGAAGTCTGCCCGTCCTTCAGTAAAGAAGGCAGTTATTGAAAGTGATACTGAAGATGAGATGGATGTTGAAGAAGACGATGATGAAGAGGAATATGAGGATGAAGATGAAGATGATGAGGATTCAGAGGAAGAATATGAAGATTCTGAAACGGAAGATTCTCCAAAAAAGCGTAAGGGTCCTGCAGAAATCAGTATTAGTTTTGGAACACTTGAAGCCGATAATTCAGAGCGTAATATTCCAAAGCGTCACAACATGAAGAAGGAAACATCTCTTGTCAATAAGTTTGTAAAACTTGTAACAGAGCCACGGGAAGACGGGGGCATTGATGACCAGATTGACCAGTTTAAGGCTCTTACTGCAGATAAGCAAGAGCAACTTGTAGAAAGTCTTGGGAAGAAGCCGACCCAACAGGAGAACATTATGTTTAAGATTCTTACAATGAATATTAGCGATGCAACACGGAGTCTTGTACTTGCTAAGTATAATGCACTTCAATCAATGGATCCTGGCTCTGGTGAGTATTTTAAGAGCTCGGCGTGGTTGGAAAAGTTTGTAGGACTACCTCTTGGTATTTACAAAGATATGCCAGTGAATCTAGAAAGTGGTCCACTACAATGTGGCGAATTCATGCAACGGGCGCGCACGGCCCTATCGGAAGCAATCTATGGACAGGAGGAGTCGAAACTTCAAATCCTACAGTTTATTGCTACGCGCATTGCTAATCCTACAGCGCGCGGGGCGAGTCTACTACTGATTGGACCCCCTGGTATTGGTAAGACCTGCCTTATTAAGAATGGAATTGCAAAGGCTCTTGGCTGGCCTTTCCAGTTTATTTCACTTGGCGGTGATTCGGATGCAACAACTTATACGGGGCACCAGCTTGTCTACGAGGGGTCACACGCGGGCAAGATTGCAAACTCGCTTATTGCTGCCAAAAGCATGTCACTCATTCTAATGTTTGACGAGCTTGATAAGATTTCTGCCACTCCAAAGGGTGAAGAGGTTCAAAACCTAATGATTCACATGACCGATACGGTTCAGAACGCCGATTTTGAGGATAAGTACCTTTCGGGGGTACCTCTTGACCTTAGCCGGTCAATGTTTGTCTTCTCTGGAAATGATATTACAAAGATTGACAAAGTATTACTAGACCGTATGATTGTTATTCAGTTAAAGGGGTATGATAAGAAGGAGAAACTTGCTATTGCCGAGCAGTTTATTGTTCCATCGGCGCTAAAGGATGTAAATCTTTCGGAAAAGGTGAGCATATCGAAGGAGGTGTTAGAGCATCTTATTACAACATATTCAGGCGAGGAGCCTGGTGTGCGTGAGTTGAAGCGTTGCGTTGAGCAGATTACACAGAAGATTAACATGCTGCGAATCTTCAATACAAAGGAACTTCCCTTTCACATTCCAGACTTTACACTACCCTTTATTGTAAAGAAGGCGCATATTGACCTCTTCTTAACAAAGAAGGTTGTAGAAGTTGACCCATCGCTACGGGGTATGTACACTTAACTTCGGCACTTGCCGTTAATGGCGACGGCGTTTTGTCCCAGATTTTCTCCGCGTTTTTCGTTTTCTTGCGCCACCTTTTGATTCACCGGGACATTTACTTAGTACATCAAAATCATCTAAATTTTCTAGTTTACGTGTTGTAGATTCCCATTTTCTTCCACTAACACTCCATCGTCTATAACTATTGTCCTCCTCTTTTTTGTATATGCTGTAAACATAATGTCCATGTGCATCCTCGCTACCCACTTTTATACATTTACCTACTTCAACACTATTGCTCATTCTATGTATAGTAAATATTTTTATTAATCCTATGCACTTGTGGGTAGAACAATAGTATGATTTTTATTATTATAAACATAATACATTCTCATAGCAAGTGCAATTGCATCTAGAGAAACGAGTGGTCCGTAATTAATCATTAAAGATTTGTCATCATTTATACACGCATATACAAATGCAAGTGTTGTTCCGCAAAGTATAAGTACTTTTTCCGGAAGATTATATATATTTGCATTTTTATTATGATAGTTTGCGTAAAGCTCAGGAATATAACAAATAAAGAAAAGTACAGTTGCTGTATTCATTATGTATTCATAACTCATTTGTTTAGTGATGGTTTATTAAGATTTGGTGCTTCAGCGCAACCATGGAAACGCTGATCAAAGGCATTTCTTTCCGCCATCATTTTCTTGAGTTTTTCATTCATCTCTTTAGCTTGCATAGTATCTGGGCGCGGTGCATCATTTGTAGAAGCACTCCATGAGCGTATTGGGCAGGCAGGCATTTATATTAAGCCTAGATAAAATTGAAGTGAGGATCCTACAAAAATACAGGACCGAAACAATATGCTACATCAGGGTGATTTCTACATGGCATCATCCTTTAGCGATAAACTGAGTATGATTGACATGTTTATTGACAGTGAAGACTGGTTTACACTTCTTATTATTGTAGATATGAACGCTATTCAAGATACAATTCAGAGTATTAAAAGTTTCTCGGAGGTAAACTCAGTGCCCTGCCGAATTATTATAAATGAACAAATTGTTCATGATGATGAAAACTTTAAAGATTCTGATAAGACGATTTACATCCACCAAGCCCTTGATGCATATGCAAAAAGTATTATTCGGAGCTATTGGGCTCAGATTGTGTTCTTTGACTAACGGCAGTAAGGTCTAAAGCATAATAAAGATCATAATCTAGAAATGCTCATAACAAAAGAAGCATTATCAACTATTTCATTAAAAACTCTTACACAGCTTTCTATAAAAGACTACAAAGTTGATAATAATGAATTTTTTGGTGAGCCTGGAAAACAGCATTACACCCTTTTAGCATATCTATCGTCATTACATCCAAACTCAACAATTATAGATATTGGTACACACTGCGGTTCGTCAGCACTAGCCTTAAGTACGTCGCCAAATACGAAAATTATTTCTTTTGATATTAATCGTAAAGTTTTTCTTCGTGATACATCAAATGTAAGCTATGAGTTAGCGGATCTTTGGGACGAAACAGTCTTTGCACATTGGGAAGAAACTATTATGAACTCAGCAGTAATTCTTCTAGATGTTGACCCACACAATGGAACTATGGAATATGATTTATACATGCGTTTAAAAGAAAAAGGATATAAGGGGCTTATTGTATGCGATGATATCTGGTATTTCAAGGAAATGCGCGACAAATTTTGGCTAAAGATTCCCAGTGAAGAAAAGGTTGATATTACATCACTAGGTCATTGGTCTGGTACAGGTGTTATATCATTTGTTCCTAGACCTGATATTGTTTGGGAAACATATGCAGGGCTAAGAAGTATTGGACAGACACTAGTAAATCCTTATACAGTTGTAACAGCATATTTTGACCTTACGCGTATGCCAGATGCCTCCGCCTCTATTAAGGCGCGCTCCAAGAGCTATTACTTGACACATGCAAAAGCAACCTTTGGTTTAGATGCAAATCTTGTTGTTTTTTGTGAAAGTGATAGTTTAGAAGAGCTTAAGGCATTAAGACCTTCACATCTTCTTGCCAAGACACGGTTCTGCACAGTAGATTTTGAGGCATTACCCATGACAAAATACAGAGATACCATTAAGAAAAATCGGATTTCTCACCCTTATAAGGGTGATGATAGAAATACACCATCTTACTATCTATTCTGTATGGCGCGCTATGCCATACTAAAATCAGCAATGGACATGAACCCCTTTAATTCAACACATTTTGCCTGGTTAAATATTTGTATTGAACGTATGGGCTATACTAATCTTGTACATCTAGATACCGTATTTTCAACACTAAGGGATAAGGTATCAACTTGTTATATTGATTACATATCACAAGATAAACTTGTGCCTGCCCAGAAATATTATCAGGTTGGGCGATGCTCACTCTGTAGCGGATTTTTTACAGGCTCTAAATCCTATTTATATGATTTTTGTAATCGGATTGAGGAGAAGTTCCTTTATTATTTAGGACTCGGATATGGACATGCTGATGAGCAACTATTTAGCTCTGTCTACTTTGATGCCCCAGAGCTATTTGATAATTATTATGGAGATTATACATCAATGATTACAAATTATGCAACTAGTTGGGAAACAAAAATGCCGCTACAGTATGTAATACCTAAGTCGGCGGCGGCGAAAGATTGGGCTACTTGCCTACTTGCATGTAAATTCGTATGGGCATCTTTAAAAAAGGGTGTAAAAATCACCGATGAGGAGCGTGTGAATCTTCTTAATTCTTATGCAAAGGCACAATTTCATGTAGATAAGACTGATGTAGGGTCTGATGGAGCTTTAGAGGCATTTTATGAGTTATTTCGCCCATCAAAGTAGTGTTAACGCTAAGGCAATACACTTAGAAGTCGTGTTGACGCTAAGGCAATACACTTAGAAGTCGTGTTGACGCTAAGGCAATACACTTCCAAACCATAACATATATGTTGAACTTCCCAACACAGGAGCCCCAGATGATATACTATGAGTTGACTCATCATCATACAGATACCACGTCCCTTCCGTTTTACACTGAGAAGTATAATGACCACCCTGTGCCCCTCCATGATGGTCTACAATAGATAAAAGGCTATAGTCAGTAAGACTTTCAAACTCTGGACTATCGGGTGTAAAGATGTCTTTAAAGGATACAGATGATGATGCCATACTTACAGGTGTATTAATCTTCCGCCCATCCGGTGTAAACCGTTTAAGAACAACAACTGGATAACGTGGAAGTTTCCAAATATACACACTTCGTGTAGCCGTCTGCCTAACAGGACTACACTTTTCACAATCATATCCTGAAATCTGCTCTGGTACCAGCTCAGCTTTCAGCATTTCATCAAGAGTCTGTGTCTTTGTAGGGTCAACAACCCCCTTTAGATTTGTAAAGGGCTCCCACCTATATGTTTTTCCTTTACAGCCACTACATTCTACAACAAAGTAGAAGAGGCCATATGCAAGGTCAACAAAAGGACTGTATTTCTTCTCAAATTCTTTGCGCCATACCTCAAGGGCTTGAACACAGCGTTTATCATTATCACTCACATTAGGGCGCCGAATAGACATTTCTACTTCCTGAGCCAAGGCTTCATGAAGAAGGTCAATAAGACACAGGTAGAATTCGTAGGCATCATGTGGTGCTTGTTGGGCAAGGTGCTCAAATCCAGTTCCGCGAATTGCATTTCGGAATTTTGTAAGAAAGTCGGCTGGACGAACACTCTGTCCGCGACGACAGCTTTCTAGAAGCTGAACAATCTCTGCAAATGAACGCGACATTATTACCTTTGGCGTACTGCCGTGAAGTAAGGTGTCATAGCGACCATTTTCAAAGAGCCACTTAATTTTTGGACAGTGACGTATACACTGTATAACGGCATTAGCATAGCACGTAAGTCCTAGATTTACAAGACCTCCTAAAGATTTTGAGTCTGTCATTAGTATATGGGTTCTAGACGCCCAGGTCGTACTTCAATTTTTAATGAAAGAAATGAGATCGTAGAAGGCCCTTACGGTGATTCAGTACTTCTTAATGAAATCCACAGATTGTTTCCTGCCCTTATATACGATTACAGACAGTTTCGCCATGTCTATGACGTTTTCGAGTATGTTGACTATCAAATGGATTACCATTTTAATACATATTCTAGAAATCGGCGGGAATATTTAAGACATCCCCAGCAGGTCTATAGGCGTCCAAATACAGCCCCGCGTCAACAGCGCCCAATCAATCCGCGCCCAATCCCGCCACGGCGCTCACAGACGGTATGGGGCGGTGTACCAGTTGTTCAACAAAGTGCATATCCCTTAGCCACAAATGATTTTATTACAAATCTACTTGCCAGCTATATGATGAATCCAATTACAATTCCTGGATTTGCCGACCCGGTTCTTGTACGTCCAACAGAGGCTCAAATAGATAATGGTACTGTATTAAATACACTTACTCTTCAACTGGAAACATCTTGCGCCGTGTGTCAAGACACTATGAATGCTGGCCAACAAACGCGTACTATTAATGCATGCCGGCATACGTTTCATGTTACATGTATTGATACATGGTTTCAACGCAATGTACATTGTCCAATTTGTCGGCACGATATAAGAATCACACATTAATTTTCGCAACATAGTTTAGGGATGGCAGCACGAGATAAAATAAAAGCATTATTGCGCACTGGTGCTTGCACCGATGCAAAACACGATTTTAAAGAAATGAAAGGGGGCTTTTTTGATATTCTTTTAGCAGGATTACCAGACGGTACTGCTCCTGATCTTTCTAGCCTAAATGAACCGGCACTCTTAAAAAATCTTCATAAATATTTTGAAGGAGATAGAACACCTATACAAAATTTAATGAAGAATCTTGGTGCCACTCATACAGGCTCTATGAAAATTAGAGGTTACAAAGAAGAAAATGAGTATGCTATATCTATACTGAAACATAAGGGAAATATAAATGTTCAGGATATGATTGATTTAAAGGGTGGAAATTTAACAATAAAAGAATTTAAAGATTTTTTTGATACAAAAGATACAGTTAATTTTATAATTGATGCAATGTCATTTAAGCTTATGGAACTTATTTCTACAATAAAAGGTGATAAGGGTGAAAAAGTAAATATTAATTTGATTATAAATCGCGAAAGTTTGAATGATCCAGCAACAAAAATAACTGAGTTTATTAAGCCCAGTAGTGGAGTTACTGGAAAAATTCTGTATGATAGAAGTTCAAATCCCATAGTGTATCCACATATAGCGACTAAAACTGGATACGAAAACTTTTTCTATTCAAAATTCGATTTTATCTTAGGTCCCTTACTACTCGAGCAAAGTGGCCCAAAAGGTATTATAAAGTCTTCATTAAGAAATGTTGAGATAAGAAATCCTGTAAATAAACAGCTTGTTACAACTATTGAAAATCCTAAAGAGTTTAATACAATAAATACAGTATGGAAATATATTGAATCTATTTTTCAAGATGATTCTTTAAAGTTAAAAGCGTCTGCTGCATTTCAAGCAAAGCGGTCTGGAGATTGGCTACAGACATTATCTTCTATGGATACATCTCGTATTTATGCTTCTCCAAGTGATGGCAAAATACATAAGTTGGATGGTGAAATTATTCTTGTAACACACGACCGTGTACTTCTATGGTACTCACTTATTATGGGTATTAATGTTGTATTTACAACAAAAGAGCATGAAGTTGCAAAGGATGAAACGCGCTCTAAAAAATATATGATATATTTTAAGAATAAAAGAGAGCGTGAATATAATGTTGCTTCTATTAAGGGAAATAAATACATAGGGTCAGTTCTTCATTTAAATGTTGTTTGGGAGGGATATGAAGATTTAGGGGATTGGTGGCAGGAAGCAAAAACTCTTTCACACATTGAACTTGTTAAAGAATACATGAAGACTATTCCGCCGGCAACAGCCAGTGTAAATTCAAGCAATATGAACCAAAATTCTGATTCTAAAAATTCAGACATAACGCGGATCGAAAAGTATCTCGAATCTACTAAATATAATGAGGTTAAAACATATATGGAAAATTATATAGTTTGGCAGAAGGCTGAATTTGACAAAGTTATTCTTGGTATAGATGATAAGGACTATGTAAAAGCAATGAAGTCATTTGTGTATTTATATTCCCAAAGTATATATAATTTAACAAATACACTTGCTGAATTTCAAGAGGCAGTTACTAAATTCAACAATAATAAAAGTTCGGAAACAGCAAAAAATATAGACAGTTTAAAAGTACATATAGAAGGATTTATGGAGGAATATCCTACACAAGAGTCAGTGGCATATCGTGCTGATGTTGATGTTGTAGACCCGAATCTATTGTTAAGTGAACTAACTGTTGCTCAAAAAGGGCAAATTCTTGCCTTTGTCAATACAGTCAAAGGTGGAATACGTGAGGAGTTTGTTGGAACCTTTCAACAGTTTATAGAGAATTTACATAAAGTACTAGGAGATACCAAAGCAATTCATGTATATATGTCGGCTTTACATGTTGTAGATGAACAGAGCAGTGTAGTTAATATACTTGAATCGGCAATTACTGAGCCAGTTCCAGGACCATTTAGTATAGTCCAGATGTTAAAAGATGCTTCTTACCTTTTATTTTTTGCAAATACAGTACAAAATGGTGGGCATAAAAGACCTAGAAATAATAATAATAATTCAAATAACATGAATAATGTAAATAATACAAATAATATAAATACACGAAAGTCTAAAAAATCTCGCTTCGATTCATTAAAACAAAATACAAAGTTATTTATATTGGCGAATTATTTGAGAGAATTACAGTCGTTATTTTTAGAGATTGATTTTGCATCTGACCCAGATACCGAATATTATGAAACATTTATATCACATTTATATGGGTTATTTACAAAGTATAAAACTATAGATGAACAACTATACATAGTGTATGAATATATGCCAGAGCGTTCATACTTAGGTAGATTATTGGCTTTACATAGCTTAAATATTGACTCTGCAGATGAAGATATTTTTGTTGGATACTTTCCACCTTTTATTCCCAGTGATTACTTACCTCGGCCGATTATAGGAAAAGTTAATATTTTAGCTTGGTGTAAGGGTAGTATTAAAATGGTAATAAATAAAGTACGTGGTATAAAGGCACCATTAACACCAACACGGGGAACACCTCCAAAAACGCGTAAACGAGTAAATTATCCGGTGTCTTTTAAAAGGGACATGAGTAAACGTCATGGAAATACTAGAAGGCTTCATCCAACTATTAGAAGATAATGTGTTGTGCTAAAGTTAAGTAGAGCCAAGTACTTAATTTAAGTACTTGGCGGTACTTAATATTGCCTACAATACTACTTTGGCACTTGCCGGTAAAATATAGCTACCCTGTAGATATGCACCCATTCATCACAATTACTATAGTAGTACTTCTAATGGATGCTGTGTGGCTAACACTAAACTTTAAAGCTCATAGTGCACTATTTGCTTCTGTTCAGAAATCACCACTAACTGTTCGCTTAATTCCGGCGTTACTTGTTTATATACTTATACCGGCGGCACTTGTATACTTTGCTGTAAATACTTCTAAAAGCGTGAAAGAATCAGCAACAAAAGGGGCGCTTCTTGGTGCATCCATGTATGGTCTGTATGATTTGACAAACCTTGCCACACTAAAAGGATGGACATATGAAATGACAATTAAGGATACGCTTTGGGGTGTAATAGTATGTGCAAGTGGCGCGGCGGCGGGATATAATTTCCGTTAATGGCAAGTGCCAAAGTTAAGTACCCCCTTTGGGGGTACTTTGCTGTAGCATACTTGCCATATTAGCGTTGTAGGCAATATTAAGTACCCCCTTTTAGGGGGTACTTAACTTAGGCACAACACGGTAGCGGCACTTGCCGTTTATAAAATTGATGAAGACCTAGAGATTCATCTAGTATATAGTTTACATGGATGCACGTAGTCTTCGTGTTTTAAATCGCGAAAATCGTCGCAATGAGCTATTCCAGCGAAAGACTTATGAATTTCCCTATGTTCATAGGAATTCACTAGAAAGTATTTATCCCAATCCTATTCCGTACAATCCAGAGAACAATTCAAATGTAAAAAATAGCACGGCAAATGTATTTAATCTACATGATCCATGTAATACTATTCCAAATTATGAATTTGTGAAGCCCACGGCAGTATATCTTAGATATACTAATGTTATTCCTCTTGACCTATCTGGTTCATCTATTCCAATTCCACCATCTCCTGCAGATCCTACAGAAGTAAATGATGTGCCTGAGCCTACTCTACCACCAGTTGAACCTGCACTGTGCATAGATGTGCCCGTGGCACCTGTTAGTGTTGTACCTGTTAAGACTCCTTCAGTCAAAGTTCCCATGCAGTGTTGCACAATTTCCTAGACTACTATAGAAAGACACCATGCGTGTATTTAATATAAAATCAGTATCGCCGTATTTTTTGGTGGCTGCTGTTTTTTTACTAGGTGTTATGCTTGGTTCAATGAGTAGAAACTATGAAGGATTTGCTAGTACAGCACCTGCAATGTGCGGGTCGTGTGGCTCTGATTCTTGTCCTGCTGTCCCCGATCTTTCTAAATACGTTCTAAAATCATCTATACCGCCATCGCCTGTCTGCCCTGAAATGAGTCAATACATGCTCAAGACAGAGTGCCCTCCTGTTCCTGACCTTTCTCAGTATGTTCTCAAATCATCGGTACCAACACCCGAGCCAATTATTGTTGATACGTCTTCGTGTAAAAATAAACACTGTGGCGATTGTCCTGCATGCCCGCGCCCAAGATGCCCTGAGGTTAAGTGCCCGCCACCTACAGTGTGTCCGGCGTGCCCACCTTGCCCCAGACAAACATGCCCACAAACAACAGTTAAATGCAAGGCCGAAGAGTCGCCTTCACAGCCTGTCCGTCCCTTTCTTGCCCCCTTACATATGGGTGGATTTGGGCTATAATAGGGTACCGTGTTGTGCCTAAGTTAAGTACCCCCTAAAAGGGGGTACTTAATATTGCCTACAACCCTAATATGGCAAGTATGCTACAGCAAAGTACCCCCAAAGGGGGTACTTAACTTTGGCACTTGCCGTTAACTAGTATAAAAAATATTATAACGATATATTTCAATATATTGTTATACTAAATTATACTGTTGTGCTAAAGTTAAGTACCCCCTAAAGGGGTACCGTGTTGTGCCTAATTTAAGTACCCCCAAAGGGGGTACTTAATATTGCCTACAACCCTATGATGGCAAGTATGCTACAGAAAAGTACCCCCAAAGGGGGTACTTAACTTTGGCACTTGCCGTTACTTAATACTGCCTACAACACTATTTGGGAAGTAGGCTTAAATTAAGTGCCCCATAAGGGGCACTTAATTTTCGCACTTACCGATAAGGAAATCATGGATACAAAATATTGGGGACCAGGTGGCTGGATTCTTCTTCATTCTATTTCCTTCGCCCCTAATCAAGACCGCAAACATCTTATAGCATTTTTTTCAACGCTACCCTACGTTCTTCCATGTAAATACTGTCGGGCAAGTCTGAGTGAATATATGAAACGCTACCCTTTAGAGAATGTTGATAATGAGCCACACGCCTTTGGAAAATGGCTTTGGAAAATTCATAATTGCGTAAATGCAAAGCTTCGCGGTCAACGCCTCCGTGTTGAACCCGATCCATCGTTTTCAGAAGTGAAAGCCCTATATTTAGAAAAGGCAAAGGCAACTTGTACAAAAACAACCTTTCACGGTTGGGAATTTCTTTTTTCGATTATAGAAAATCATCCCTATTCTAAACAATCCCGTGTTGGTAAACCTATTCAAGGGGCTCCAGAAGATATTGAAGGGCTTGACCCATTAGAAAAGAATCGATGGAATATGCTAAGTTGCGACGAGCGTCTTCCATATGTCTTAGAATTTTGGAAGAGTCTGCCAAGTGTACTTCCTTTTCCAGAATGGAAAAAGATTTGGAACTCATGTGAAACCGACTGGAGCACTCGTGTAAGTGCTCTTAAAACACTCTGGTCTATAAGATGTCGTTTTGAGCAAGAATTAGAGCTTCTAAATTACACAACGTTTCATTCTTTATGTAAAGAGTTACGAGCACATAGAAGTGGATGTGGTGCTTCAAAGCGTGCTAAAACGTGTAGGAAGAAACGTCTAGTTAAATAATCGCCACCTTTTGAGCAATAACGGCAACACTCATATGTTTCATAATAGTTGACTTATGTTCATTTTTGTAGTCAAAACTACACATATGATCATAATTACCTCGATGCAATGCACAATAAAAGTTATTACATTTACAGGGAAAAGCTGACATTGGGAGAGCCTTCTTACACATAGTATGCTGGCAGTATTTGGGCATTCTAGCTCTAAGAAGAACTAGATAAAAGTTTAGCGCAATTTTATGTGGCGGGTTACCGTGTTGTTGTATCAGGTGTCCGTGGAACAATTACTGTTCCATCTGGATTTACGGCAACTAACGGGCGCTGCACATCAGACTCATATATGATTTTGAGTCCATCCCTATATGTTGTTTCACACCCGCTGTAATATTTCATAAGTACATTCCGAGCCTCACCCGCAATTCGATTCACCTCAGGCATTCCACCCGCCATTACTGTAGGATTAAAAGCAAATACCTTTCGCTGTGTAATAGATTGCATATCAAACAACATCTCTATAATACGCATTCCTGCTGAAATATGAGATGCTTGTTTTTGTTGTAGTGCTTTTACAACATCACGCAGCCGTCTTGCTAAATTCACTGGAATTTGTAGTTTTGACCCTTCCCGCCCACCACATAGCTGAGGTGGCTTTTCTGCAATAGAGCTCAACTTTTCAGGCTGAGGAGTTTTATCGAAGTTTTCATACCCCTCTAAATTCATCTTCATGAATTTTAAGAAATCTTTATACTTTGCCTCATCCTGAATCTTTGGCATTTGCTTTTCAAAATCGGTCCAAAATAGTGTCGCCAATGTGTGCATTCCATAGACCTCTGAGAGTTTCTTGCCAGGCTCAGGAAGAGAGCCATCTTTTTGATATGCAAAATTTACAGAGCAAGCCGATGAAAATGCCTGCTTTGACATATTTCCGCGAATGGCATCGACGGATAAAAGTTGTACTGCACGAGCAATACAATGACTCTTAATTGGCGGGTCTTTTGCTAACGCCTTCCATAATTCTTTAATGCGTAAATCGGGGGGTATGCTGTCTGAATCATATGGTTTGGGAAGTCCTTCGCGAGTAAATCCAATCCCTCCTTCAACCTCCTTATCGGGTTTTGTAAGTCCCTGGAAAATTCCCTCAAGATAGGCAGGAATTGTAAGGTCACTAGTTTCCGATTTTGGTACCCCAGTTTTAGAATATGCTACGAATTTTGTACTTTTATACGACTTTAAGTTAATGTACTCCTGTGCTTCAGATGGTTGAATAACAGCATTTGAAAAATCAATATAAACTCGGTACGAATAACTACCGTCTGTTATATCGGCAACTGGATCTTCTACTTGTAAGCTAACCCCACTAATACGAAGGGATACTGTTTTAGAATCTGTCCCGAGATTAACAGAATTACGATATATAATTCGCGGTTTCTCAGCATTCTCTTGGGACCCTAAAATAGTTATATGAGTACCAGTTAGCGTAGCCTCGGAATCACTAGGCCCACTGATGTAATTCATACGTCGCAGAAATTTCACTGTAGAAAATGGAAGAGCTCCTAGCATTTTTGTTGCTGCTTCATCGAACATTGAATTAAGTACCGAAGGAAGTGACTTTCCCTTTGTCGATGGATAGCCCTGTCCTAAAGATACAGGTTTATCTCCAGCAAATGCCTTTAGTAATTCAGAACTTGTGGAAACAGTTGAAGTTGCTCCATCTTTTGTATAATTTTTAAGACGTACTGTTAACTCATCAAGCCCCTGGATATCAAGAATCGCTGTAAGTGTGTATACTACTGAATCACGGCTATATGCATATTTAATTAAAGGAGCTGGATTTGACTTGAGTGTACGCCCAGTAACTTGTCCTCCAGATTCTGTAATATCATAGAAGCTGGATTGGTCCATATACATTTCATAGCCCTCCAATTTCATTGGGCCAACTGTTTGCGAGCCTCCCTCAGGTTTATAAAGATGGTAATTTAGAATTTTATAGGAGCCGTCGGGAATATAGAATGACTTATCATTTGGTGAAAGTGCTCCACCAAGTCCAAACCATGATTTTATTTTTGGTGGTGCTGGAACCCCTCCAAAATCTTTTTGACTTAAGAAGACAGATTGTTTGTTACGACTCTTATCTGTTGCAATAGGGGGCACAGGGTCGGCAAGAGGAATAGAATTATCAAACATACTTAGGGCAACTGCTCCAAAAATTTGGAAGATGCGGATAAAAAAAAAGGATAGTTCAATACAATTCTCCCGTTGTTTATCTTTTATGTTTTTTGGCATTGCCTTTGCCAATCCATCAAGGCTCTGGAAGTAAATTATACCGTCCTTTCCTTTTGTTGGATAAATTCGGAGTTTTACAAATAATTTTTCAAGGGCGCCACTACCGGCTACTACATAGCGACTGCAACGTGCCGAATCGGCAAGTGAGTAAATATCTACAAGATCTGAGCGCCTGAACATTTCGGTTAATATGAAATTTAAAACAGTGGGTGTATCCAGATTAACCGGAGTTGAAAAGGTACCACCCATTCCCTATTGTGTGTTGCCAAATATAAATAGTTTGTATAAGACACACTAACGTCTAGTACTTAAATTAAGTAGTTGGCGGTAATAGCTTCTTAAATTATATAAGTAGTAGCAGTGGAAACCGAACTATTATTTCCATTTCTATTATTATTTCCATTATTTCCATTAGTATTATTCTCATTATTTTTACGTGTCTTATTCAACATATTTTGATTTTTTTGCTTTTTTAATTCCCACTTAGTATAGGGTGTTTCTTTACGACACATCTTACAACACTCTAAATATCCAGACCAATCAATACGCCCTCCCCTTGATAAAGACCGTTTTTTATATGCTATTTGACATCTGCCTAAACATCCATCTCTTCTTGCTAAAGCTCTGCGTGTAGCATTATTCATAGTATTATTTGAATTATATTCAGCAGCTATTCTACTAACATAACTTTCAGGAGCCACCTTTCTTGATCTTCCAAATAGTCCTCCACCACTTTTCTTATTATTTTTCTTAGTACGTGTATTATTATCATTAAAAGGCGCTACATGTGCACTTTGAGTTCGTCGGCGTGGAGAAAGAAGGGTTTCAAATATCCTAGCGGCATTTTTAAAAACACCATGATTACGTGGAGCACGAGCAGGAGTAGGCATTCTATTAGAGAATTTTTATTAATTTTTATCAAAGACCCTTAAATTCTGGAATAGTAATCTGCTTCATCTTTACAGCCATTTCTAGTTTCTTTAAACACTTTGTCAAGGTTCCCTCGCTCACCTCACATACTTTTGCAATTGCCTCATTGGAAATATCTAAGACTTTTGCTGCATGAAGAACTAAGGCTAGAACCCCAGCAGCAAGAGAAGGTGGCATATTTTCCGGACAAAGGTCAAGTGTTTCTACAGTGTCTGCTAGCTCAACGGCAATTTCTCGAATCACTGTGAACACCTTTCGACTAATAGGGAGATGGCTGAGCGGATTGGAAATATAGTTCGATGCACGGGTACTTGGTTGGGCGGCGGGAGCTGCCGCGGCCGAAATAAGTCCCCGCTGATTTGCCATACAAAGAATCTCCTGGAAATATTTTAGTGACTTTGTAAATTGCTTCACACTCAGATGAAACATATCGGCAACTACCTTTGGCTTTCGTGGCTGGTTTACATACTTTAGTGCCGAATATAGGCAACTTGCCACTACCGACGTGCGTGACATTCCGCGCCTGTCACAATGCTCCACTAGTTTTACATAAAGGTCTTTTGCATAGTCCATAGTGCGTTGGTCAAACCCATTATTTGTAGCAGTAATGGCAATCTGTTCAAATACTTGGAGTAGGGAGCGTTCCCTGTAGGGTAGTAGATTCCATGAATGGAATCGGCGAATACGTGCCATAGCAATACGGGTGCTTGAATTGCCGCCTTGGGCATGGGGAAGAATCATTGTGCCAAGGGTTGATGTAGGAAACCGGGTATCCATTGGAGCACCAACACGACATGGGTCTACCATACCACGGTCTTCTGAACCAAAGAATCGGTATTCGGCTCCAGAGTCAATGTGCCTACCCTGAACTTCACCACACCTCATACATGTGGTAAACTCATCTGACGTCCACATTTCTTGTGTAGATTTACAGCTTGGGCACGCGGGCTCCTCCAGACTTGGAACAAGTTCCTTTTCTTTATACGCAAGCAATGTATCATCACGCTTATAGGGTTTCAAAAGCGAAGGAAATAGGGTATTCATCTAAGTACTTATAGAGTACTAACATACATACGTTCAAATTTTATGAGAGTAAAATCATTACTTAAATTCCACAGAATATATTAGTTAGCATGCCTTACATAGTGTATGGTGGCGTTAAATACATACAAATAAGACACGCTGTTAAATGTAAAAAATGTTTAGAAACGATTGTTTCAAATAGTATACATGATTTTAAATATTGTAGTTGTGGTGCTGTGGGTATAGATGGAGGAATATTTGAAGGAAATACTATTTTAGGAAATCCTTCAGATATGGAAAACAGAAGTATGTATGTGGCAAATATGGGAAATAAGAAGGTATGGCTACCGTGTATTGCTAAAGTTAAGTACCCCCTAAAAGGGGGTACTTAATATTGCCTACAACACTAATATGGCAAGTATGCTACATTTAAGCACTCCTCTAGGAGTGCTTAAATTCGGCACTTGCCGTTACCTTTAGATATATGCCGTTAATCAGATTCTTGTCCGTAACAGTCCAAACATATTCCTGATTCCCTCTCCTCACCATTTTTAACAACACAACCACACCCATGAAGTGTTTTGCAATATTCTTCCCACTCCTTCTGTTTTTGTAGTGCTTCAATTTCTCTTCTTCTTTCTAGCATATACTGATAATCCTTAGCTTTTTTCTCCTTATTTATACGTTCTTCTTCTGCTTTACGCTGTGCAGTTTGAATTTTATTTATTTTGTCGTTCCATTCTTTATCTGTCCACTCCTTAAATTCAGTAGGTTTGCGTCCTTTAAGATACACTTCTAAGTATGACATTTGTTAAACTAAGTAAAATCTAATTAATGTATCAATTTTTTACGCCGTTACCGGCAAGTGCCAAAGTTAAGTACCCCCTTTGGGGGTACTTTTCTATAGCATACTTGCCATATTAGGGTTGTAGGCAATATTAAGTACCCCCTTTTAGGGGGGTACTTAAATTAGGCACAACCCGTTAAGCGATGTCCGATAGAAACACAAAAAGGGCAGCATCTTCAGGTGTCCGAATTGCGCCCTTTAAGAAGCTGAGAACAATCTTATTAAATTCACGTGTTGATATATCAGACTTCTCAGCCCAATGGGTATGAACTGAGCCTAAGGGTACCCCACTAATTGTAACACCTGAATTATTCCCCTTTCCGAAGATTGACCAATCCTCAATAATTTTTAGATATGAACGTTTGCCCTGCCATAAACGCCACCAGCCAAAATTGTGCTCATTCGGAAATTTGTAAAGGCTCCAACCCGAATTGAAGGTTTCAAGAGCTGCCTGCTCAAAAAACCGCGATGCAGGACATGCCGCCCGCCATGCACTTACTGCCGACTGTGTTTTAAACCAAAGAAATCCGCCATTGTACTTACCAAATTTAGCTTCATCCGAATCTTTAATATTATGAGGACTGAGTGCTACATTAGCATCTTCAGGAACATATGGAAGGGGTGCTAAAAAACAGATATCGGCATCAAAATAAAATACACCTTCATGCACTGCACTTGGCTCAGCCTCAAACACCCAGTCCATTAAATTCATTTTTTCCGCTTGGAATTCTAGCCACAGTGACGAATACATATCGCTCGGCATTTGCTCCATCATTTTCCGGTTATATGTTGAATATTTAGTAAGGGTATTTAACCGAATTAAGCGCCCAGGATATTCCATCTTAGGAAGGGCTTCATCAGCATATAAATACACAACAGGAAGGTCGTTATTATTAAAACGGGCCAGTGTTTTAAGAAATACCTGTAAATCTTTGACAGCTAAATGTGTAGCAAGAGTTGCTACGAATTTAGTCATTGTACGTTATATCTACAGTGTATATGCTTTACATCTTTAGAACGGCGTTGTAAAGAAAGACCGAGCTTACACCGCCAGCAAACTGGGACACAAGGTATGCAAGAAAATCATTTAATGCCATCTTATTATTTACATAAAGTGAAAGTGAAATAGCAGGATTTAGATGTCCTCCACTTATCTTTCCTGCAAAAAACATGGCAACAGCTACAGATACACCAACTACTAAGAAATTACCATTAGACACAAGAGCGCATAGTACAACAAGGACCGTTCCGAGAAACTCAGCAAGATATTTGGTCGGATTTAACATTCTACAGTAGTCTTAGAAAATAGCAGTGAACTATAGGGATGAAGCAGAGTGAAATAGAAAATTTTACTTGTATTGGAGTAATATTAATAATTAGTATTATTGCTTTATCTGTTTCGTATGAATGGGCATATCCAAATCCGACAATTAGACCGCGTCTTAACCGCATTGAGTCGTTTGTAAATAAGCAGGAAGAAGTTATTGGTAACCCCGAAATAATGAACACTGCACCTGCCGATACAACACTTGAACATCCTCGAGAGCCGTATGCCCTTCTAAAAGATGTTCTTACACCCTATAACGGGAGTATAGTATCTCCAACAAGTAAAGCCTGTTATGATGCCGATTTTCAAAATCGTCTAGAGCGTACCGGAAACTTTCGTCAAATGACAAACAACTATAAACGTGGAGTCCCCGACTCATGCTCCGCTCCAAATCACGACCTTTCCCTTTCATTCTATAAAGTTGAAGAAGTGCCATTTACGGGATATCTGTAATCTTACAAACAGTTACTATTTGCTTAATTGGTTTTACACGTGATGATGGTGCTAATACAAAGGCCCCCGATGCAGTATCAGATACACACTTCCAAAATTCGGCACGCTTTTCTGCTGTGCCTAGAAACCATGACCTATCTCGTAGAAGAATCGTATTGAAAACACGCTCAACATGCCAAGGAATAGTTTCAATAACAGCATACCCTTCTCTTTCTGCATTTGCCACCTCTTCGGCACTGTATGCATATTTTAGTACACATGATTCCACATCCTGAATAATCCATACACTGCCTTTAGCAATTGGTTCAGCTGTGGGTGCCAAATAGGACTCATTTTTATAAGGTGATACAATCTTCATTTCAACATATTCACATTCATCAATATCTGTGACCTCCATCTGAATCTGCATTTGACACCAATATTCAAAGGGAATTGTATCATTAATTACGCGCTTTACAGGGCATTTGATTTCCAAAAGCCGACCAATCCGGTCGGCATCAGTAGCTGTAAGTATAAGTCCATCTGGACTAGCAGCAAGACTCGGGTCAGATGGATGAATAATACGTCCGATATCAAGAATTGTAGCCCCCCAAATACTTTCTAAAACCTGTTTTACAACTGGCTCAAACCGGACGCCCCAATCCATCGGACCCATTTCAGCTGTCGAAATTGCTGAACTATTTCCATGCTCCCGTGGAGGCTGAGTCTTCTGAAAGGCAAGTGAACCTACTGCTCGTGGTGTTCCAAGAATAGAGGAAAATTCACTTGCCGTTAGTACAGTGCGTGATTGGTCATACCACGCCTGTGAGCGCTGAGCTACATTTGGTTTATTAAGTAGACTTTGAATATGTTGCACACGCTCGTCTACTGGCTTTAGCCTCCAAAGGGGTGATGCTGATTCAATAAACAGAGTAAGAATATTGCCTACACTAGTTATGTAGGACTCTAACTTTTCGTAATCGTCTTCCGATGCTTCAATTTCATCAATGCTAGGAAGATCTTCAGACCATGTATTAAATGCACCACGATATGATGGACATGGTTGAGTACTATCTAAATACTCAACCATATCTATGGCTCCAGTAAAAAGAGTAGCATCCATCTACTCTATAGTGTTAGTGTGTTTCGGGTTTAGCCCTTTCCGTAAACGCCTTGAGCCTATAACATTACCGTGTTGTGCTAAAGTTAAGTACCCCCTAAAAGGGGGTACTTAATATTGCCTACAACCCTATGATGGCAAGTATGCTACAGCAAAGTACCCCCATGGGGGGTACTTAACTTTGGCACTTGCCGTTACGTTGCTACGGGCTCAGGGCGCTTACGAAATGTTACTGCCTTTCTAGGCTCAATAATTTGAAATAGACACTCACCCTCTGAATTCTGATGCATTACAAGAGGCTTAATTTCGGTTATTTCCTCTTTTTCATGGTCATAAATTATTGCTGTCTTAGAGTTGAGTAGTTTTTTATCAAGAGCCTTTGTAAGTAGCTGTAGAAGTGCTGTAGATTCCGCCGGTTTTAGTCCACGCGTAGATGCTAATGAATCGGCAAACGCTCTAAGACGATTTAGACGTAGTCCGCGCTCTAAACGATGCCATGGCTTCTTATAAGCCATCCCTGCCTCCACACTTAACATTTCGGCTAATGGATCGTTCTGGGAATAATCTGTTCCACTTATATCGTGTGAGTCCGATTTACGGAGTGTCTTATTACGGTTTGAACTCATCTATTTATACTACGCGTGAAGTCTTAAAATAGGTAAAAAGTAAATGTCCTGCCAAATACGGCTCACATTGAATTAAATCTAAATGCAGATTTGTTCCCCATGTATCTGTAGCAACATGATTCCAGACAAAATGCCTCCACACCTCACGTGTTGGAAGGGTTGCTGGAAGAACCTCAGACATTGTGTAAAATGCAGATAGGTCTGTTTTTACAGGGTCAACTGAGGCAAAAATAAGGTCACCCACAACAATAGGATTACTCAGTAGAAATATATCATTGTGTGCAAGATATAATTTGGCTGCCTCTAAGGATACTACTGAAATGCAAGCCAATCCGTTACGCTCTAGAAATATAGAGCACTTTATTAAATTATATTTTTCATCATTTTTTATAGGGGATTCCACGATTGGAATAAGATACATCCTCTACTATGTATTTTCGTGATTCTTTAGATTACCGTGTTGTGCTAAAGTTAAGTACCCCCTAAAAGGGGGTACTTAATATTGCCTACAACTCTATGATGGCGCACCCGATAGACTCATCTATCGGGTAAGCCTGGCATACGAGCATAGCTCGTATGCTCGGCAAGTATGCTACAGCAAACGTTAAGCCTTTGGCTTAACGCAACTTTGGCACTTGCCGTTAGCATATTATAGCACTTGGTCTAAAGTATCTTTTAGATACTTTAAATTAGTACTTACCATGATGCAGTGGTCAGATTTTTTACTTCCAAATGACCCCTACAAAGATAGTACATCTACCCAAGAAATACAGTCATTTCAATATGCAGGAGCACTCCGGATTCCTCCACCCCTTTTTCAGCCCCGCTCAAGAAAGGAGGTAGGAGCTAGCGACACAATTAATAGTCGATTTATGGAATCAACGGCATCTTCTTTAAAATATAAACAAAGTGACTTTTACCGTCCAGAAGCGGATCCAATGGTAAAGAGCCCAGATACTATTGCTAGACTCCTTGCCACAACAAATCCTATTGAGCAGGAGGCAGGGCAAAAAGCGTATAATGAAACATACACCGCATTTATTAATAAAAATAAAAGTAATAATCCTACAACAATAGCCTTTGTACGCGATGAAGCAAAGGCGGCGGCAGTATTAGCTCAAGCAAACGCAATAGATGATTCAAGACAGACCCCAAGTGCTAGTAGCGGTGTACCTGACACAGCAAAAGGTGTATTTTTTGATATGGCACCGCTAAGTAGTCGCACAGATACACGCGATTTTCGCCAGTCGAAGCCATATGATACAAGTGGACCGAGTCTAGCAATGAATCCATTCTTCGACCGCTATGACCCAACGCGTGACCCACGTAATATGATTCGCGAAGTGCGAAGTGTAGTCTATGAATTAAAGGAAGCTGATAGAGGTATTCAAGAGTCAGAGCGTATTCGTGAGCGTACTTTTACAAATCGGACGAATCCAGAGGGCTCTACGCGTATAGGATTAACCGAGTGGCAGGACCTTCTCCGTCCAAAAATTGACAACATCGAGGTCGTCTACCGACAACAAGGAGGTCTTTGGTCTTTAGGAAGTAAAAATGAACCCTAAGATTGTTATTGTTGATTCGAACAGCGTTGACAGCATTACGCACCTTATTCGTGAGCACCTTAGCCAGTATAGCACAATCGACATTGTCCTGTCAACATTCATTATTACCTGCTTTGTTACATCAGTGTTCCCCCGTGTTGGGCACACGGTTAGCGGTGGATATTTGATTCTATTGGCAGTTGCTGCAATCCATCATGTGATTAGCGGCATGTACTTTAATCAAACGTAACCTCAACACTTAACTCATGCTTCTCAATAGCATGTGTAGCCCCCCCTGCTAATGCTAAACGATTCCGGCGACGTGTACTTGACTTTGTAGACTGTGTGCCATTTGATGATGCCGAAACATCAACCATCTTACGTACTTTCTGCATTTCACGGCTATTGAGATTCATTTCTTTTTCAACTTTTGCAAGATTTAGTTGAATATATTCAATTACTCCTTTTTCAATTGCCCAACGAAAGAAATTCAGTTTACCAACTGTTGTTAAAAAAGGCTCTTGCCCAGGTACCTGGAACATAATCCGCTCTCTACGACAGAAAGGGTCAAATAACTTTTTTGAATATGCTTTCAGCTGTGACTTATAGTTCATATATACAAGAAACTCCTGGCTGTTTAGAATATATGAAATTGTGTGTTGCCGTGCATAATTTGTGACAAACCAGTCAATAAGCCGTAGCGAAATTGCCGATGTTCCTTGGAGAAGCTGCATAACTTCTCCCATATCATTCCGGTTAGTATAGAATTTCTGAAGGCTATTAATGATTAATTCCTGTTTACAATGAATCTTTCGACGGCGTGTTTGGACATCTGGGTCAGACTGTACTACAGGGTGGTCAGCCATATATTTACAAGCCTGTCTAAGTCTTAAGGCAGTTTTTTCAAGAGAAGATCAGATGAGTGCCCCTCCTAACCATAATTCAGAAGTTAGTTTATTTAAAGGGGGTAGTGAAGTGCCAATTATGCCAATGGAAGGGGGTGGAGAAGTGCAGACGGGTGGACAATTACCAAGCATTTCAGATATTCTCTCAGGTACGCAAGTAGCATCTCAGGTGCTTTCTTCCTTGCCTATAGAAGCTCGTCCATCTGTTATTTCAGCAGGTACATCAGCTGCTCAAGCAGTATTAAATCAAACAGGAGATGCTAAAGTTGCCACCGCGGCGGGACTGTATGCATCATTTACACAGGCAAGTTCACAACAAAACCAAATTGTTATCCCAGAGCTTATGAATAAATTGCCCGATAGTGATAAAAAAATATTACTTTCTGTTCGCGAGGGAAAAGAGAAAGATGATGCCTCTAAGGCGGCAAATGATGCTTTTACAAGCTCGCAGACAAAAGGAGATACTTATGAAGTATCGAGTCAACTAGCACTTGATGCTTCACTTGATTCGATTAAAGCATACAGAAAAGACCATCCATTTACAGATGAAACAATTTCATTAGATATTGGAAATGAAGAGGCAACGGCAATACTAAATACATCTGATCCAACCGAGCAAGACATTGGTAAAAAAGCGTATAAAATGGAATACGATAGTGCAATAGCAAAAGGTGCTACCTCTGAAGATGCCAATAAACAGGCAATTATTGCACAAGTAAAAGCAATTAAAGAATCAAGAGTGGGTCCAGTTGTATTCACAACTAGAGAAATAACGCCCAGAGAAGCTAGACGGGCACGAAATAGAAAAAAGCCAGCCTTGAACACAAAGCTAGAATCAGCAATTAAAGATGTAGAGCAAATGCCACTTTACATTGAATACAATGCTGTAGAAAATACTTTAAACGACGTGTATCGCGGAATTTTAATAAAGTCCATGGCTGAAGCCACAGTCGGAAAAACATTTGATACATCTTTAAAGGTAAAAATAAACAATTATCAGGCTGCTCAATTACAATTATGGGGACCTACACCAACACTACCACGTTACCAAAGTATAACAAGTTTGAAAGCAAATGAGGTATTAACTTCATACACACGTATGGCATATGTATTACCAGTTGACACTATTAATTGTATTGTGTTACCGCCTATGCGTGGCAATCTGACCCAATTTATTTGCGCGCTACAGACACTTGATGATATGGGTCTACTTACATTAGAATCAGATGGGTCGATGACTATTAAATCAGGAACAGTTGTTGTATGCTCAGCGCCATTTTATAGCTCTAAACCTACAGAACAACAAATAAAGGCAAATTTTGTTCTTCTATCATTATTTCTTGATTTAAAACGAGTAAATTCAAAGAAATTTTTTGTTCTAAGTGAGTCAACATCTGAAGAATATTCAGTAGGTGCAGTATTTCATTCTGTACGAAATACTGGCATTAAAGAACCTCATATTAATATGCTAGAGCCCTCATATATTTTGTATCCATATCGTAGGGGCATATTAGAAGGTCTTTTAGTTTCGAGCTCAACCCCTATAGAGCCTGCAAATTTGCCCACTGATTCAAAGGGGAACAGTCCACTTACTCAAATTTACAAAAATAATTTATATGGAACAGCTACTACCCAAATTTATAAACCAAATCTTCAGCTTGAAGGAGCCAGTAAATATTTTGTTGTTCGCAGCACTTCAGAGCCAATGAAAATACCAAATATAAAAATAAGTCAATGTGGACTTGCTAATTATTCACTACCTGAAATGATTGATTCATTACATCCATCTAAGAAGATTGAAATCTCCTATATTGAAGTAGGAAAGTATGGTCAAAAGCTTAATGTAATTGTTTCATTTCGGCTACAAGCCAGTTCAAATCTGTACGAACCTTTATGTTATGCAGAAAAAACAACTGTTAAAGAATTAGGAAATACATTTATAGGTTCACCAGATGCCGTTATAAGTCCAACTAAGGTTAAAATACTCCCGTATGAAATGGGAGGAACGCTGTACCAAATTCGATATTCTAATACTCGAGATGTAGTATTTTCAGATTGGAAGCGAGGAATTTACACGGATAATGAGGCAAATTTACTCAACCGCCTTCAACTTAAACCATCAATTATGGACAAAATTTTCCCTCAAGACTTTGATGAATTTGGAGTTCCTATTGGAATACCGTGGAAGGATTGGGTTGCCCTATTTTTGAGTAATATAACTCTTAATAAATCACTAATGACACACCGTGAAATGATGATTAGTAGAAATTTCCTTGAGCGTGTGTACAGCTATTTTTCAAAGCGTGCTCTTCAAAAAGAAATCGATGAAAGTGATTCATCTGATGATGAAACTATTCAGAAACAGCATGGACTTGTAGAGCCTGATGATGTGTCCCTTCTTGAGAAAGAAACATTTCCTGATATTAAACGCAAGTGGGGCAGTCTTGATGTTTATGAAGATACAGAAAATTCTCAATGGATAGCAAGTATAATCTTAGTTCATAAAGAAAATTTTAGAAAGTTATATCGTACTGTTAATGTACCTACTCAACAATATACATTTGAGCAGGCAGGTCCAGAATTAATGAAAAAGGTTGATTTGCTTAAACGGAAATTTTCTCAGTGGATTTTTATATATTAAATGTATACATACGTTAGAAATGTCAGTAATATCACAATTTATGTGTCAATCATCTCTAATATTATTGACACATCCGGATTTTGAAAAGCAAGCAGGATTTACAATTACTACTATTGGTGATCCGAACAGACAGGTTGTATGGAGTAAAGGTGACCCAGCTAATCAAGATATAACATTTAGTCAATATATATGTGTGTTTCAGCCACAAATGGAAACTTCTAAACTGATTAATTTAATACAAAGTCGTCTTCCAGCAAGTATTTTAACCCCTAAGCCTGTTACTAATGAACAGGGAATACAGCAAACTTTTGCTGTGCCTATACCTAAATTTCCAAGCAAACCTGAAAAGGGGGTTGTGTATCGTGCACCAGAAAAGCTTTTTACTGAAATTCCGCAAAAGAAGGGAATAAAAGCGCGTGATATTAAATATGGAAGTTTTAGTTTAACAGGATATACAAATCAAAATGGTGTAGCTGTTGTTGTATTAGAATAATCTAAAGCTTAACTAAGAATGGGGGCATCAGCGTCCAACTCAAGTGGAATGCCACCTGAGCTTATAGATGCGTATAAAAAAGGATGGTCACCTGTATTTATTGTACCTGGTCAATCTGGAGAAAATGCAAAGTATGTAACATTTAAGGGAAGTACACCTGTACAAGCTCCATCAGAAAAGGAACTTTTGAAGGCATATAAGCAAGCAAAAGGTACTCGTCGTGTTCCCCTTCCCGGTAGACAAACTACGCGAACACAAAATACACAGCGTTCTCAAGCACCTTTAGCTCCGATTAATAGTGCACGTAATTTGGATGAGTATCGTTCCAAACGCGGTCCGTATAATCCCCAAGTAATGGCTGCTGCAAAAGCATTGTACGAAGCACAGCAAGAAGTTCCACATAATGATAGTAAGCTTGATGGAGCAGAATTAGCATTAGATAACCTAAAAAAACGTTACCATATTGATAAACGCGATCGGCGGGCAGAAGAACTTGTAGCGCGCAGAATAGCAGAGGGTGATTCTACTCTTGGGCCAAAAATTACAAGTGTAAATAATAATGATTCTCAAAATGAAGTACCAGCCATAAAGGTCAATATAAGAAGAAATGCTTCAAATCGCTATATGGGAAGAGGCCCGTATAATCCACAAGTAATGGCTGCTGCAAAGGCTTACTATAATGCAAAACATTCACCACGATTTAACTCTGGATTAATAGGGCAAGCGAAAAAGGAACTCGATACCATAAAAAAGGTACATGGGGTCCCTCCGAGTAACACACGAGCAGAAGATAGAGTTGAAAGAGAGGCTGTTCGTTCACGTACTAAGGCGGCATTAAGTAGCACTGGTAAAAGGGTAGGTTCAGCTCTGGGTAGTGCAGCAAAAGGTGTAGGCTCAGTCTTAGGTAGTACAGCAAGAGGAGTAGGTTCAGCAGTTGGTAGCGCTACTGGGTATATACGAAAATCAGGGTTTCCATTTTCCTTTTCTAGTACAAGACGTAATGCGCGTACACCGCGTAGTGGTAGCGTTGCAGAAACAGCAGAGGCTGAGCGAGCTGCAGAAGAAACTGCCGCTTCCGAACGTGCAGCGGCAAATAATAGGGCACGTGCTCGAGCCGCAATTGGCAGAGCTAGACAACAAGAATGGTACGGTAGTCGCACTACAAGCCTATAAATACTTCCAAGCAATTTAACGGCAAGTGCCGAATTTAAACAGCCTAAAAGGCTGTTTAAATCAAGCATACTTGCCGAGCATACGAGCGTAGCTCGTATGCCAGGCTTACCCGATAGACGAGTCTATCGGGTGCGCCATATTAGGGTTGTAGGCAATATTAAGTACCCCCTTTTAGGGGGTACTTAACTTTGGCAATACACGGTAACGTCTAGTACTAAAGTTAAGAACTCCCCATGGATAAGGCCACCCCGTGGCCTTATATCATTGGAGTGACTTTAACTTTTAGTTCTAGCCATCAGAGCCAAGTACTTAAATTAAGTACTTGGCGGTAAGTATTTAATTTTAACAATTGCTATATATAGAAATAAAATGAGTAGGAATAATAATGAAAATGAAAATGAAAATGTATCAAGATATTTTAATGCTAATAATTTTAAACCAACAAATGAAGAAGTTAAAGAAGAAATGTCTATGCCTCCTAATGCTACCCGAAAACGTAATTTTAAAGTACCAAACACTATAGAAAATTTAAATACCTATGTTAAAAGTACGCGTAGAAATAATGGAAAAATATGGAAAAATGTTTATAATATGAATGGAGAACATATCGCAAATATTAAAAAAATGGAATCGCTATCTTTTACAAAAGAGTTTGCTAAATTAATATTAAATGCAAAACTCAGAGAGTATAATTTAAGTTTAGCTAAACAGCGTGGTCGGCCTAATCTAGCTACACTCAAGTATCAAGTTACAGAACGTTTTAGACAAGCGCATGCCGAGGGAGTTAGAGTATTTAATATGCTTGGAAAAAAACGCCTGACTTTAGCAAGTAATAATAAAAAACTACAGCCACTAAATACTCTACTAAGCTCAATAAAAAAGAATCTTTCATATATAAAAGCGCATATAGAATCTATTGATAAGAAATATTAATCTTTCTATTAAGTAGAAAGTATGTATAAAAAGGGGGGAGGGCTATTTGATTTTTTGGGGCGTCCTAGTTCAGAAGTAAAAAGACTGAATGATCGTATTAATAAATTACTTATCAATATAGATTATTCTGAAGGTAAATATACTAGTAATAAAAGTCTAGAGAATTTAATAAAGTGGCTTACTAATTTACATGAATTAGATACTATTATAAATAACCCCAATATTAATAAAAACTCGGCAGGAACTAAGGTAATTCTTGATAAAATCAAAGTGCGGAATAATAAAATGGGTGAAATACTTATAAATGCAGCAAAATCTAATAATGAGGAGCATATGGGATTAATTCTTGCAGAATTACCTATGCTAGTTAATTACACTGGAAGAAACAAGGTTACTGCCCTACACATTGTAGCCCGGCTTGGAAACAGTAAGTTTATAAATGTCTTATTGGATAGTGGAGCTGATATAAATGCTAAAATGGTGGGAAACTTAACACCACTACATCAAGCTGTTATTAGTGGTGATAAGAAATCAATAAAGGCTCTTATTGATGCTGGGGCAAATAATTCTGTAGTAAATGAAAGAGGTCATACAGCGCGTAATCTTGCTCAACATGGAACTGTCTATAATAGTGTTCCAAGTAACTTTAAGAAAATTCGGCCACTAAATACTCGAAGATTACCTAGAGCTGGAATTAATGAAAATCTTAATAATAGAAATCCAGCTGTAAATTCACGTACAGGATCATCCAAACGGCCTAGAGCATATAGTGGTGTATTTAACTCTAAAAGAGCGCGGGTAAACAATGGTCAAACAGGATTAAGAAGTGGACAAAATAGAGTAAATAATTTTACACGTAGAACTTTAGAGGCTCTTGGAATTCAGCAAGGGACCACAACGATTTTATCAAATGAAGAACTTGATGCTGAATTAGCAAGAATGGCAGAATCAGCAGAATCAAATACAAGGACATCTAGAGGTCTAAGTAATGAAGAACAAAGGTGGGTAAATGCTGAAAGTGCTAATCTCGAAAGGTATGGAAAAATAGCAAATGAAAAAAAGAAAGCACAGGCGCGCGCAATGTCTACACCACGACGTATACTTCCACCGAACTTAAATAATCTTTAAATATTTTTCATTAGTTTATTTTTAAATAGCCTAAAAGGATATTTAAAAATGCTACCGTGTTGTGCCTAAGTTAAGTACCCCCTTTTAGGGGGTACTTAATATTGCCTACAACCCTAATATGGCAAGTATGCTACAGCAAAGTACCCCCAAAGGGGGTACTTAACTTTGGCACTTGCCGTTAATATTACTAATTAACGTGTAACTCTTAATGCTATATCAAAGCTTACAAGCAAAAAAATACCAGTTCCAATAAACATCAAAAGTTCATTTTGAGTATTTCGCGTTGGCTGTTTTTGCTCCAACTCACGTAAACGCTGTGTAAGCTCGTCTATCTGACGTAGAAGAGGAGCGCGCATATCATTATTAATAGAACTCTCCCTGTTAACAGGCTCTACCGGCTTTACTACGGGCTCTTTTACTTCTACAGTATTATCAATTTCAGCAGCAGCTGTTCCATCAAAATAGGCAGTTTTTACTTTTGATGCTGTTGTTGGTTTCCAATCTAATGCTACAGGTATAGCCGGAAGAGCACTTCCCGCCTTTTCAACACCTTTTGAATCAAATCCTGGAATTGCGGTTGGAACTAGCTGATAGCTTGGATTATCCCCATCGATTCCACTATAGTTTGCAAACCCCTCTTCGTCATCCTCACCTTTACCAAAATAGGCGGGCAGATTCTCTGTATTTGTTAAACATGAAGCACTTGTCAACTTTGGAATTGAAAATCCTTCATAATTTCCACTAATATCTGGAAATGCATCGGCGTAAGATACAAAGGCAGGAATTTCACCTAATCGCTTTACGGCAGGCCGGTCAGGATCCGGTGTTAATGACTCCGTGGCTTCTACATACTCTAGGGCGGGTCCTTTACAGCGCCGTGCCTTCTTTTTTGCTGCCCGTCGCTCTTCACGTGAAGCTTTAGAAATGTTCTGTTCTGACATAAGTCCCTTCCGCTCAGAAGTATCTGTTTGGCTAATTTTTGGAAAAGCATCTTCTATAGAGCACAGCTCCATCTCCCCTATTTCATTATAAGAATTCTTGGTGTTAACACGGTCCCCTTCAGAATCTCCCAACCCTGAAAAGAATGAACCAGCCCCCTCTTGTTATGAAAGGAGGCTCAAAGGCTCATGTTATCGATTTACTAAAAAAATATTCAAGTCCCATTAATCTATATATTCTATCAGGCTTAGCAATTGCTATTGTGTTTGTTAAAGAAATTCCTGTTGAAATTCGTGGATATGCAGGTAGTGTCTTTGGACGGGCTCTATTATTTTTTATATCAATTGTTTTAGCGGATCAATATTCTTGGATAAGTGGGTTATTTATGGCAATTCTTTCCCTTCTTTTACTTTCACTTGGACCCCGGACTGTAGCTGAGGGGTTTCAATCACCCTACGATAAAAATAGGAAGTTAGTTAATGATGATAAAAAATGGTGGGTTGAAACTGTATTTAAAGAGAATCCTTTAGCAATAGAGGAAGAGCCTGTAAATACAAAGGCAATACAAGATGGTTCAAATGGTTCATCATCGACGACTGGCCAGGGTGGTTCACACAGTTAACAGGACTCATGACAAGTGGCAAGTACTTATTTTATGCATAAGACAATAGGATGAAGAGCCCCTTCTCTTTAAAATTTTTAGACAAAAATTTGCAGGGTATTACTGTTGCTGTGTTTTTTCTTTGGAATGTAGTTGAAGGTGCTGTATTTGAGAATGTATACCCAATTGCCCTTGTGAAATTATACAAATACCCCATTTGGAGATTAAGTATATTACTTCTTATCTTTTTAGCATCAGAATGGTGTCCTTGTCTTGCTTTAATGATTGCGTTTACCTTGTTCTTTTATATAATGGATATTGAGGTAACACGCGAAAAATGGTCAGTGTCCGAACTAAAGCGCAAAAAGTAGTTGGCCGTTAGTAGATATGGCAATGCCTGCACCGCCGGCTCCACAGCTAAATATAACAAATCCTTTAGAATCTTTCATTGCGAGTTTTAATACAAACTCGTACTTTATTGGTATTATGATGCTTATACTTAATTTAGGAGGTCGTCATCTTGCAACAGGACTTACAATTGAGCAAGATAAAGTATTTCAAAATATATGGTTTCGTAGATTTCTCCTTTTTGTTGTAGTGTTTATAGCAACTCGTAATATATTTGCTGCGATTTGGTTAAGTATTGCTATAGTTGTAATTCTTGGCTACCTTACTAATGAGCATAGCAATTTTTACGTATTTGGGGACCCGGTTCCTCAAGCAGCACCCCCGCCCCCCGCTCCAGTTGGACTTTCTTCAGAAGAAGCAGAAATATATAAACGCTTAGATGATAGAGTAAAAAAGGCAAAATCCAACTTAAATCCAACTGAGAATACAAATACTACTGATAACTTCTTAGTATCTTATTTAAATACAATGAAGGCTATTCAGGGTTAACAAATAAGACAAAAATAAAATTGATACTTTTTTATTTTATAATAAAGTATCAATACATGGAGTTAACATCCGTTTCAATCCATCGGGCACAGGCATCAGAGCTTTTCATACGATTTCAAAATCGGCGTGAAGCTTACATATGGGCCATTAACTTTATGAAAGCATGGTCAAATGATAAAAATGAGCTAGAGTTTCACCCCTTTGAATTTAAAGACTCATGTTCATGGGGTTCTCCAGTATCTAGTGATTCATATTTCGAAGTGTTTATCTTTAAAGGGGATGGCTTTTACCAGCGAAATGATGAATGGTATGAAACTCATCCATGTGAATACTATGAAGTTTCTAAAGAAGATGCTATGAATTTGGGACTTTATAGGGAGCCATCTCAAATCTAGCTTCTCCATCCTGCCCATGTGGGTGGAGGACATCCGCATAGCTCTGGAATACCAGGATCGTAGTTTGTAGCTAGGCGCGCGCATATCATCTTTGCATATCCTCTAAATGAAAAGTTACTACTTACCGAATCAGTATTTTTCATACATCCAAAGTCTGATGATTTTAATCCGCGTCTATCAATCATATCGCAAATTTGCTGTGACCGTTTCTTCCAATCAAGTTTAATTGGGCCACCCATGTTTGCTTGATGAATCGGTCCTGAAGAGCCTGTAGAGCCTGTAGCTCCTTTATGAGTTGATTGATTCATTTTGTTTTTAATAACTGAATCAAACATACCTCTGTATGCTGTTGGTGGAGCTTCTGCATAGGGTCCCATTGAATTAGTATTATCTACACTACCTCCTGATAATCCCCTTGCTATTTCTTCAGCAATTCTAAGCTCTGCCTCACTTTTATGCGATAGATTTAAACTCCATGATAAGTTCTTCATAAGTCCTCCTGCATATTTGTCAAAAAGAGATTTTGCTAGTGAAGCACCCGATATATCTCCACCCATGTAAAGAGGAAATAGACTATTTAATGTTGAACTAATGCCAGCGTTTGAAATCAGATTTGGAAGAGGCGTATTCATATTTGACATAACAGGGAGAAATGCAGAATAGTCTGATTTTAGGATGGGTATATCACTTTCTTTTATTTGTCCAGTTTCGACATAACGTATAATATCAATAACTGCAGCTTCTACGCCATTAAGAACTTTTATGCGCTGTGTTACTATTGGGTCGCTTGTTCCACTTGCTTGTAAACGTATAACTTCTGCACTTATACGAACAACAAGGTCGCGTAATTCGTATAAACTTGCATTACCAGAAGCAGTTGTACCAGTTGGACCGGTCGAACCGGTTACACCAGGTTGTCCACCAGTAGCAGGGGTTACATACACAGTTCCTGATGGCCCTGTAGATATTGGTGACATTGCTACTGTTGTTACAATAGGTGTTGCTGAAGAATTAATTGTAGATGTTACTGTGCCGGCAAATAAAAGACTTCCAGGAGAATTTAGTGAATTTATAAATGCTGTGGCAAGAACTTCTGATGTTGGGGTCCCTGGAAGGATTGAAAAGGCAACAATAACAGAGCCCGAAGTAACAGATTCAATTTGAAGGCGACTTAATGGAATATAGATTGATTTAGACACATCACTTAAAAATGTTGAAACAAAATTCGTATAAGTTTGTGTACCTATTGCTCCAACTGTTGAGTAATCCATATTAAGTTTTACTCCACTAATCATCGTTTTCATTAAACCAGTTGAATCATTCGGGCCAGTTGGGCCAGTTGAGCCAGTTGAGCCAGTTGAGCCAGTTGCGCCAGTTGCTGCAGTTGCAGCAAATATAGAATCGTAGAAACTTGGACCACTTGAGCCTGTTGCACCAGTTGAACCCGTTGAGCCAGTTGGTTGAGTTGCTATTCTTCCAAAATATGAGGCAGACCCTTGAAATCCTTCAACATTACCACTCATGCTATTTGCAGATAAACGCCATTTCTTTTGTAAATAGCGTAAGTTTGAATCTATTTGGTTAATATCATCTTCTGTAAGTGTACTTTCTATACCTGGATTTTTAGTAAGTACATTGCGCTCATCATCAATAGTACGGAGGTCAGCCTTTAGTGATTCGAGTGGGAGTTTTACTGCCGGATCTCCTATACCTGAAAGGGCATCTGCCTCATTTTTAAGAAATCCATTGAGTTGAGCATGTACTTCCTTTAGTCGCTTTAGTTTAACCTTTTGTTGGGCAGGATCCTTTGCTGGATATGAGTTTACTGATGCAGTTTGCCCGGGAGGAGGGGATAAAAGCGCCGTCGAGTTTGGTGTAAAAGGCTGTGGATCACCAGCTACCAGTTGTTTGGGTGGTAATACCTGTGGAACATTTACTGTCGGTGCTGTGGACGTAAAATTTTCAATTGACTGCTGTGAATGTAAAATCAATAAAACTAAAAGTATACCTAATAGTATAAAGAAGAACTCCTTCATCACTCTACCGTTAAGTACTTAAATTAAGTACTTAACTTTAATGTCTACCGTGTTGCGCCAAAGTTAATGTTTTCCCGTTAACTTAAAATAACCATACAGAATTACAGCTAACAGCACAAATACTATAGCAATAATTGAAATGGTTTTAACTGATACTATAGCTAGTAGTGATATTGATGTACCAGTATTATCTGTAAACGATATAAATACGTTATCACGTTGAAGAATATATTCAAATCGCTGCTCTACTTGTTTTTCGTAAAGTATTTCTTCATCTGGTGAAACTATCATTGGTTCACGCAAAAGAAGAATGTATTCACTTATATCGGAGTAGTTATTTGTTAAACGTATCTGCGTAGTGTCTGACCAAATTACGTTTTTTTTGCCATCAAGAATTGCCACTAAATTAATTTTTTTACTTGGAATAATTTTATTGTAAATTTCTTCTAGTGAAACGCGTAGCCGTACTCCATAAATTTGGAGGGGATACTCTAAATTAAAATTTGCAGGGTTTATTAAATATATTATAACAAATATAGTTGCTACCCCTATGAGAATTGTTGGAACAAAACTCATCTTCTTATTTAACGTAGTATAAAAATGTAAAAAAGAAGCATAACTACTGCAGATACTATAAGTGTAATTGTAAGTCCAGTTTTTGTATCAAACCAGCTAGGTGTATTAGCAGCTATTTCAGCGTTTACTGAAGATACTACTGATGAAGGAAGAGTAGCATTTCCAGCAGCTAATGCTTCTTTTACAATATTTTCACTTGTATTACCATTTTTAATAGAAGATATAAATGCATTTTTATAAGCGGTGGTAGCCGTAGTAACTTGTGCCGGTGTCGCTCCATTTTTTATAATAAAATCATTATATAGATTCGCATAGTAATTTGCGATTGAAGTAAGCACAGCTGGATTTACTAGAGCAAAAACTGCTTTAGCAACATCAGCTCCTTCATTATTGGCAATATTAACTGCACATATATAGCATTCTGTAGATGTATCACTTGAGTTTATTGTATTATTATAATTAATAAGATATGCCCATATCTTAGATACAATACCAACAGCAGTTTGGGTTGGATCAGAAAGTATAGTTGGAATTAAAGTTGCTACTACAGATGGTCCTCCCACTTTAGAATAAGCTGCAAATGATGATGATAATGAATTTGTTGAAACTACAAACATATTACTAAATGCATTAATTGCGATAGTTTTTGCACTATCAGTTCTACCTGATGATATGAAAGTATTTGCTATACTAATAGCAGTAGGTGCTTTACTCATTTCACCAAATCCCTCCCTTTGATTTTTATGCCTGCATAAGAAGAAAGATACAATTAAAAGTAATGGTATATAGAATATGTATTTATTCTTCTTCATCCTATTTTAGTTAACTATTTCCTGTAGTAGCGCCAACAATTGACTGTTGAACTACGCCATGTACAAAATATTTATAAATTAAATATAAAAGTGGAGTTACTATTACAAGTGATATGAACATCGACATAATAAACCAATCAGTTTGCCAAAATGCTTTACTTTCAAAGCCTTCTACGTTATTTCTTGAAAGTACAAATAGTATAACAAAAATTGCTATAGCACTATAAATGTATGCCCGTTTCATCTATTTACCGCTAAGTACTTAATTTAAGTACTTAACGCTAAATATATTTGTTTTTATCAGCGTTCCTAGATATTAGCGCAATTTAGTTGCGCGCCTTGCGCGAGCCCTTGCGCCCCTTACGTCCCTTGCGTCCAGCCTTACGAGAATAGCGAGCCATTGTATACCTTATAGTTAGAAAATAAGAGTGTAACTAGAATTTTGTGCTAAGACTTAGTTGCCGGAAGTAAATTAACGCCGAGCCCGTTTTGACCGCGACTTACGACCCTTCTTATTTGATTTTACGCGCCGGGTACGAGCACCGCCAATTAAAGCCTTCATAGTCGGGCCATTATTTCTTGAAACTCTTTGCTCTGAATTCATTGATACATTTGTAGAGGGTAGAGGCTTTGTGTTTTCTGATACATTCATACGTGGCAGAGGCTTTGTATTTCTAGAATTTGCCATTGCATTTGCTGATGATTCCACTGCATTCATAGATGGTCCCACATTTCTAGAATTTGCCATTGCATTTGTACGCGAACCCATGTTTCTAGAATTTTCCGATGAACTATTTAAACCTATTGTTGATGTAGTTGGTGTACCAAATAATCCATCAAAAAATCCCATCTATTATGTACGCCTATTCTTTCTCCGCGCCGTCTTTTTTCGTCTACCTCCTGTTTTTGGAAAAATACTGGTTAAATCGGGGATACTTAGAGTCGGAGGAATAATACTTGGTGGTATTAATGGAGCAGTATTTATCTGAGTAGTAGTAGTTTGTGGATTTGAAATATTGTTTAATTTATTCATCTTCTCTTCAAGAATACGAATTCTCATAGTAAGATTATCTATAGTGGCCGATGTAACATTTGAACTTCCAAAAGGTGTTGCTGAAATTTGTTGGGTCTGCATATCTATTTAGTAGCAGCGGTAAAACACCACTTTTCCATAATGAGTAAATCTTCAGCATACCGCTGAGGAGCTTTCTTTAAAGAAGTAAAATGCCCCCCATCATCTAATGAAAGAAGTTTTCCATCAACGCCTTTTCTGTTTCCACGTAATGTTAGTATCCACTTTAGAGATTCATATGGATATATTTCTGTATCATTTTTAGACGCTCTACAAAGAACATAGAGCCCAGGCGCTCCTTCGCTACTTATAGAATGTACCGGTGACAATTGTAGGGCTGTGTAGAATTCTAAAGGACCACGTCTAGGATCCCCAATTTCATTATACTCAATCGGTGTTGAAGGTAACTGAGGATTTGCTGCGCTCTTTAACATATCAACATAGGGTACTTCTGCATACACCACTTTGAAACGCTCGCCTTTTGGATACATGCTTGCCAGTCCTCCTAGAATTAGACCACCTGCAGAACGCCCGTAAATACATGTCTGTTGTGGACCACACATTGTAATTCCCTGGAGTGCCTTTATAGCTTCATCAACTTCTATAATTGTTTTTAATCTTCCTTCACGACGCCCAGCTTCTGCATTTAGTTCATTACCATCTCCCCCACCTTGAACAAATACTAAAGCTACGGCCCAACCACATTCAATCCAGGGTCGCCAACGTGATGTATTCATAGAAAGAGGATAATCATAGGCAGCATAACTAATTATAAGAAGGGCTCTAGGCTTTTCTCCTGGATGTGTCATAAGTGCCCATTTAGAACCACTTACATTAGCATACCGTGTATGCGGTTCACTAATAACACCTTTAAGACTCATAACAGCTCCAGTAGCACCACAATCATTCCAGAGTATACATTTTGGTAATTGATATTTATGGCAGGAAAGAAGTAATGGTATTACAGGAGCTCCAAATCGACAGAATACTTTTAAGGGTGGTGCCTTTGATGAAAGAATCCATCCAGTGCGTTTCCCCCCAGACTTTGTAATTAAGAACGGGGGATACAATGAGCAGAATTCAATTCCCTCAGACCGTATTTCAGAATTTAAATTCCAGGTAGCTCCAACAAGAGCCCAGCCACTTCCAAAAGAGTGCCGGCGAACAAAATAGATTGGCACCATTGACTCCGTTATAGCTACAGGGAAAAATGATACACCCTCAGGCTCTAAACGATGGGCTCCTCCCTGAATAAAAAAAAGACTTTGTACACCCGACCGGTATCCTTTCATGAAAAGTCCTCCTGAAACACGTACTAGCGTTAAGTTTGTTTCTTCATTGCGCTCTACATAATGAAGACGCCGTGAGCCTCCTGTAGCAATATCTAGACTTACAAGAGTTTTGTAGCGTAAAGGTCCGTCTGCCTCAATAGTGTAGATACGTCCGCCATATATTCCAAACTCGGGAGAAACTGACACCGGATATGACCAGCCAGCATGTTTATGAAGGCGAAAATCCTGTGCACCGTGTCTAACATCACGTGTTGTTATAACAGTGCCATTAGTAAGACAGTCAATACTTATACACTCTACATATTGCCCATTAGGTTTTGCTTTCCAAATGTAACCATTTGTATGTAGAATGGGATGTATGCTTATAGAGCCCACTTTTATTTCATCATGTATGCCTTCTGTATGTGTTTTAAATGCCTTAGAGAAGTCAGCACGACAAGCATTTAGACTTTCTTTAGAAATCCCTCGGACGACTGTTTCGAACCTATGCATTTCTTTTATAAATGCAGGGGCTGCTTGCTTAGTATCTTCGGTCCATGCCAAAGTATCTTTCCATATTAAAAATCCCATGTCCCCCATGTTTCACCTAAACACCCATCCTATTTTTCAATTAGATGCCGCTCCGAATAACGATTCTTGCAAATAAGTCTAACCCTTATGGAATTGCTAAAGATGTAGAAGGTCTACTAAAAGTCTTTTCAAATTACACGCTTCAGGTCTGCGACCCATTAGAGCCACCCGTATACAGTGATATAACCTTTCATCTAGAAGTGCCAGTCTATGTATGGATGCCTTGGTCGGCAAAGAATATTTTTGTTGTGAATCCTGAATGGTATGTAAAGGCATGGGATTCATACATTCCGAAATTTGACCACGTAATTATTAAGGATTTAACGGCAGCGTCTGTGCTTCCAGAGTGTAAAACAACACACGTTGCATGGGTGCATCCACCATCATCCAATTATCCAAATCCGAGTCTTAATGAATTTGTCTGGGTCTTAGGAGCATCAGTAAATAAACGGGCGTATGTAGAAACCCTTTTATCTGTATGGAAGCCATCTTATCCGGGTCTGACAATTACTACAACAACCCCACTTGATGTAACCTTGCCAGAGAATGTTAAAGTTGTTGTGCGTGAATTTAATAATCCTGATGAGCGTCGTGAATTTTTCGGGAAATTCAAGGGACAGGTGTGTTGCTCAAGGGCTGAAGGATTTGGCTACACGGCAGCGGAAGCAGAGCTTTTTGGAGCGTTCACAATTCTAAATTCACTCCCTCCCTATGTAGAATCCTATAAGAATGATTACAGAGTTGCTTTTCTCCCTTCAAAGTTTGATGGTCTTTATGATATTGGGGCAACTAATGGGGCTTTAGAGGAGGCACTTGATGTTGCAATGGACTCTTTTAGCACATATACGCTAAAGGATGCCATTTCACGACGCTCTAAGCACCCGTATCGCTGGGCAAATTTCACACAGTCACTACAGGACCTAATTCTTCAAACAGAGCCGGCCAATTTACAAACACTTCCTCCTGTTCTTCTTCATGCAGACTGTCCCCCTATCTCGATTGTAACTCTTATGTACAATCGCCGGAAATTCTTTGACCTTGCCCTACACTCAGTAATGATAAGCGATTATCCGAAAGATAAGATTGAGTGGATTATTGTTGATGATTCTGATGACCCTAATGAGATGGCCTCAGATCGTATAAATGATGTTCTAGAGCATTCAGAGCCTTTAAAGATGGTCTATGTACCTCTTGTCAAAAAAGTTCCCGTATCTGAAAAGCGAAATATTGGTATTCGACGGGCAACATCGGAAATTATTTTACTCATGGACGACGATGACCACTACCCTGAAACAAGTTTTCGGCGACGGGTAGCATGGTTGTTAAAACATCCTTGGAAGCCAATGGCTGTTTCAGCAACTACAATTGCGTGCTATGATTTAATGAAAGGTGTTAGTGCTGTGAATGTACCACCGATGGATATTCCATTAAGTCAGCGTATTTCGGAGGCGACACTCACGTTTTACAAGTCGTGGTGGGTGGCACGCGGGTTTTCGCAAAATATTGTTGTGGGAGAGGGAGAGGAATTTATTAAGGGGCGTGAGGCAGACGTTCTTGAAATTCCTCCTCAGCAAATTATTGTTGCGTTCAGTCATGGAAAAAATGTAAGTAGTCGGCGGATTCCTTCAGGTGAAGGAGTGACACAGGGTTGTTTTTGGAAATTTCCCCAAGAATTTCTGGAATTTATCCACGGAATTGCTGGAGTTAAAGTAATTACTTAACCCTACCGCCAAGTACTAGACGCTACTTAAAGCCTGACCAGGAAATCCAAGCTAATATACATGTTGTTATGGCAAGCGATATAAATGCTACTGTCATTGCACTAGTTTGAGGACCACCCATAAAATTCGTAAAAAGAATTCCTGCTCCTGCCCCTCCAAACGCTGCAGCAGCAACCTGTAGATTTACCCATTCTGGTTTATCAAATTGGGGCGCAAATCCCTCTTCCTTTGTTGATTTATACTGTTTTATTCCATACAGTATTGCTGTAAATATTACAGCGTGTACTAATACTGACTGGATAGATGTCTGGCCAGACATTAGGACTTTCTTTCCAACCGGAGGAATTGTTAGTAAAAAGCCGGGTGATAAGATTATGAAGAGCAGTGGTAAGAATAACATCTAATTATCATAAATTATTTAACGGCACCTACCGCCAAGTACTTAATTTAAGTACTTGGCTCTGATGGTTAGAACAAAAAGCAACTTTAGTACTAGACGTTATTTGAATGTAGTTAAATTTGAAACGCCTTCAAGTACAAGTGCAGTGAGTAAAAGTATTCCCATAAGGGTTGTTGAGAAATCTGGTAGAAAGTTAGTAATGATTGCTCCTGCTGAAGCACCACCAAAAACAGCAGCAGCAATTACACCATTTCTCCAACTAGAATTTGTCCAGGGTCCGTTAATAATTTGAAACCCCTCAGATTCTGTATCTGATTTATACACATACTGTTGAATGGCATATACGCATGCTGTAAACACTACAGCGTGAAAAAGCACTGCTGATGGTGATGTTTGACATGACATAAATAAATTCTTTCCAACCGGAGGTATTGTTACAAGAATACCGGGTGATAATAGTATAAATAATATAGCTAATACAGGTATCATCTATATTATCTATATAATTTTGGCACTCGCCCTTAGACTATATAAGGACCTTGGGGGCGCGAGGTAAACCTTATGTATAACTTATAAATACCATATATTCCTAGTAATCCCACTGCTCCAATAACTACACCACCCCCAAAAGAAGACCATACTGCATCTTCTTTATAACATGTTTCTGTTGTTTGAAATGGTTCAACATTGCTTAGATAATATAGTGCAACCGCAAACACTACTGCATGAACTAAGATAGCAACAAATGATGTTTTAAAAGAGAAAAAAAGGGTTTTACTTACCGGAGGAATTGTTAAAAGAAATCCTGGTGATAAAAGTATAAATAACAGTACTTCCTTAAACATACTATCTATTTAAGTACTAGACGTTATGATGAGCAAAACAGACAGCCCTCGCCAGTTTCAGCCGCCGTCTTTGCCCTTGCAACCTCCTCATCATATTCGCGCCCAAGACGCTCAAGCTTCTCTTGGCGCGTTTCTTGGCGCGTTTCTACACGCACCGGAACTTCCTCATCACTTGAATCATCTACCTCACTATCTGATTCAGGTGCCTCATTCTGTAGTTGCGTAGTACCCTGTACAGCGGCAAGAAGGCGCGGGTCTACAGTAAATTTCTGAGCAGATACCGGTGCCTTTGTACGCAGATAATAACACCCCGTCTTCAGCCCCTTCTTCCACGCGTAAAAGTGCATGGAAGTAAGCTTACTGTATGTTGGGTCAGAGATGAAAAGGTTTAGACTCTGGCTCTGACATAGAAAGGCGCCCCGCGCCGCCGCCATATCAATTAGAATCTTCTGGGGAATTTCCCAGGCAGTCTTATACCGTGCCTGAATCTCATCCGGAATCTCTTTAATTCCCTGAACGCTTCCATTCATAGCAATAATTCGCTGCTTCATACTATCATTCCATAGACCTAAGGCAATAAGTTCATTCATAAGATGCTTGTTTACAACAATGTATTCGCCAGCAAGTGTGCGCCGAGTGTAGAGATTACTCGTAAATGGCTCGAAGCACTCATTATAGCCGAGGATTTGTGAAGTAGATGCTGTAGGCATTGGAGCAACAAGAAGAGAATTGCGAATACCACCCTTTACCTTTTCACGAAGCGCCGCCCAATCAAGTGTCCCATTCTTCTCAGACAATGGAGTCACGCCCCACATATCGGGCTGAAGAATGCCTTTTGATACTGGGCTGCCTGCAAAGGTAGAATACGGACCCTCCACCTTAGCAATCTCTGCCGACTCATCTAGAGCCGCGTAATACAGATGCTCAAAGATAAGCTGATTGACATTTGCTGCCTCCTCAGACTCCCAGTTTAGACGAAGAATTGCCATAACATCGGCAAGACCCTGAACACCAAGTCCAACAGGGCGATGCCTCATATTTGAGCGCTCCGTTTCAGGTGTTGGATAGAAGTTAATATCAATAACACGGTTAAGATTGCGTACACAAGTACGAGCAACCTTTTGCAGTGCTTCGTAGTCAAAGGTGGACCCTAGACTTGCTCCCACAAAGGCAGGAAGAGCAATCGATGCTAGATTACATACTGCCGTTTCCTCAGGTGACGAAAACTCAATAATTTCCGTACAAAGATTCGATGACTTGATTGTACCTAGATTCTGCTGATTTGACTTTCGATTTGCAGCATCCTTATAAAGAAGATAAGGAGTACCGGTTTCCATCTGAGAATCTAATGTCTGAAACCAGAGCTTTCGGGCAGATACCTTTCGCTTGTACCGACCCTCATCCTCATAGCGTTTATATAGGGCATTAAACTCATCACCCCATACATCAGCTAGACCAGGAGCCTCATCAGGACAAAAGAGCGACCAGTCAGCATCGGCCTCCACACGCTCCATGAAAAGGTCAGGAATCCATAGGGCATAGAACAGGTCACGGGCGCGCTCCTCCTCGGCTCCAGTATTAAGTTTCATACGCAGAAAGTCTTCTACATCGGCATGCCAAGGCTCTAGATACATGGCAAAGCTACCATTGCGTTTGCCACCTCCTTGGTCAACATAGCGCGCCGTATTATTAAATACACGTAGCATAGGAATAATACCATTGCTTGACCCGTTTGTTCCGCGAATAAGTGAGCCACGCGCGCGCACATTATGCAGGTGTAGACCAATCCCTCCTGCATACTTTGAAATAGCTGCACAATCACCCAGCGTCTTATAAATACCCTTTACACTATCATCAGCCATGGCAAGAAGATAGCATGACGAAAGCTGGGGTCTAGGCGTGCCAGCATTAAAGAGTGTTGGTGTGGCGTGCGTCATAAACTTAAATGATAGTAGGTCATAAGTCTTGAATGCTTGGTCAAGGTCTGAGCCCCATAGACCAAGTGATACACGCATCCACATGTGCTGGGGGCGCTCAATAATCTTTCCTGACGTGTCTTTTAGGAGATACGACTTCTCTAGAGTCTTGAAGCCAAAATAGTCAAACACATAATCGCGTTCATGTTTCAGATAGGAATCAATCTTTAGGGTATTTGCTTCTACAACATCAATAAGGCTTTGCGAAATGTACGATAATGGTGAACCGCTTTTGTGAACCTGATTCGATAGAATACGAACCACAGCCGAGAAGTCAGCCTGTGTGTTTTTCTGGTGATTTGATACAGCAATTCGAGATGCAAGGGTACCCCAATCGGGGTGTGTGGTACAAAGACTGGCAGCCGAAGCGGCGGCAAGTGTGTCTAGTTCGCTAGTGTGAATCTTATTCACAATGCGAGATAGAACCTGTTGGGCTAATGCATCGGGGTTCACAACAAGACCCTTTGCTGCCTTGCGTAGACGCTGCAGGACCTTGTCAAATGACACTGCCTCAAACTCCCCGTTGCGCTTTTGAACTTGCATGCTATACATCTTGGATGAAATACTTTGCTATAAAAACCGATATGGAGAAAAACCTATCAATTTTTAGAAGGGGCTAACACTCTAATATCTTATTTTGGTGTCATTGCTAAGTATCTAGCTTTATTAGAAGGGTCCATAATAAGGGCAAGCGCAATATAAATTGCTTGCTTATCTTCATCAGTTGCAGCAGCACTTATTGACTCTTTAACTGAATTATTAATAGATGGATAGTCTGTCTGATGATTTATTGGTGTATCAAGACCAATCGCCTTCTCGGCTGTTCTCCATGCCTTTATAAATTCGGCATCTGATTTTTTTGGTAATATACTAAGCGGAGTTATAGGTGGAGTTTGAGATTTTGCTCCAACACCACACGATTCTTGTGCCTTTTTTAAACATTTTGCTTGTTCAACATCAGCATTAATAATTACACTTATTGGTATTATATTACCTCCTTTACCAATTTGTTTTGTTAGTAATTCTTCACGTTTAGTATTACACGCAATTGTTTTTGTTGACATACATTGTTCAGCACCAGGATTTGCTATTATAGAATCACCTGAGCCTGAGCCTCCTCCAAATGCTCCTGCTAAACCTGCTAAACCTGCCATTAATGCTGCCGCGGCAGCAAGAGCTGCTTGTATTGCTTTAGCAGCATTCGACAATGCTGACATCATTGGCCCAACAATAGCAGGCAATCCCATTTTTCTTTTCCCAGATTTAGCATCAAGAGCCTTTTTGCGTTCTTTTCGTAAACTCGTTTCTCTTTTTGTCTTATCTATCTGATCTTTTAACTCTTTTGATTTCTGTTTAGCTAAATCCTCAGCATCTTTTTGTTTTTTCTTAAGTTCTGCAGCTTTTTCCATAAGTTTTATTTGTGCTTCAGAGCCTTTTTTTTCTTTCGCTGCTGCTGCTTTTACAGCTTGTTTCTCTGCTCGGCGAGCGCGAGCGTCTTTAGATGCATTACGTATTTCTTTACTTTTTTGAGTTTGTATTTTACGACCACTCGCGCTAATATTAAGACTTTCAGCTTTTTTAGTATAATATGAATGACGCTCAGATCCTACAGCATGTTTTGTTGCTTTTACTCTAGCACGATCCGCCCGTGCAGAATCAATCTTTCCTCTTTTTTCATGGTGAGATGCCGACTTACCTGTAACTCTACGTTTAATTGCACTTGCAGCTTTACGTGTAACCCGAGAAACGCCCCGTGCCGCTCTACCTATAGCTCCACGAAAGGCACTGCCACTCTGCATAAAAAATAACCCATGCTTTTTTTTACGCGTACCTGACATCTTAATTTAAGAGTAGATTTTATCTAGCGTTAACTTACAGTCTTAGCACTAGCATTATGCTTTTGAATACCATGTAGAAGCTTCTGCTGGGTAATAATCCGGCTTGAAATCGACATAGTTTCAAGCTCCTGTAGTAGCAGTTTGTAAGCGTATGGAATCTCAATTGCCGAAAACTTTGTTGAGTTTCCACAGCCATTACACTGCCAAATACCCTCTCGGGGATTCACAATGGCAATCAGACCACAATCCTGACAGCTCCAGCAACGGAATAAGTCTGAGCACTCCATCAGTCGCTCTTTAGTGAATTCTGCAATGCCATGCGCGGCTACTGCATCGCGCTCCATCTCACCAAAGCGTAGACCGCCCTCACGCGCTCGACCCTCTGCCGGCTGGCGTGTAAGCATAACAAGTGGACCCGATGAGCGTGAATGCATCTTATCTGCCGAGCAGTGGCGAAGACGCTGATAATAGCACGGACCCATAAAGATACTTGTTTCCATCTGCTTTCCATTAAATCCATTGTAAAGAATCTCATTTCCCTGCGGCTCCATACCGAGCTGATCGCGCATAATCTTTGTAATGCCCTCAAGTGTTACATCATTGAAAGGGGTGCCATCACCCAGACATCCTAACTCACACCCCATCTTTCCTAGCAGGGTTTCCATAAGCTGAGCGATTGTCATACGGCTGGGAATACAATGCGGGTTAATAATAATATCGGGAATAATGCCCGAAGCGGTCTGTGGCATGTCCTCCGACTTTAGAATCATTCCTACAGTGCCTTTCTGTCCGTGACGCGACGAGAACTTATCACCAATCTCAGGAATACGGTCCTGCCGCATACGAACCTTAGCAAAGCTGTATCCCTCGCCATTACGATTCTTGAAGATACGATCTACCCAGCCAATCTCATTATTTCGCATTGTACGTGACACATCGCGATACTTCTTAGCTCCTACCGGAACAACCATGCCTGTAGGAACACGAAGGGGAACAATCTTACCAATCAAGATGTCCTCCGTGTTTACAAAGGTCTGCTCTGGAATAAAGCCGGTTTCATCAAGCTTATCATAGTTTGCGTTCTTCATTTGCTTTGTAAAATCAGAGTCTGGGCGCTGAAACCGCTCCTCCTCGCCCGAGGACTGATTCTTCCGCTCCTCATCCTTATAGGTGCGATAGAAGATGCTACGAAACAGCCCACGGTCAAGAGAACCCTGGTTAATCATAACTGAATCCTCCTGATTATAGCCTGTGTAAGTCATAATCGCTACTACAATATTCTGACCACAGGGCATTGTTTGGGCACCGTAGAATTTGCTCATAAATGGTGATACAAACGGCACCTGCGGATAACATAGTAGGTGTGCCATTGCATCAAACCGCTCACGGAAGTTTAGGGCAAACATTCCCATTGCCTGCTTACCCATTGCCGCCTGATACGAATTACGCGGTGACTGATTGTGGTCAGGGAAAGGGATATTTGATGCAAGAGTACCAAGAATAGTACTTGGGTGAATCTCTGCATGCGTATAGTTAGGCGCGCCAGGCACTACTGCATCTTCGGCCTTCATGGCAATGTATGAGCACTCCGTTTCACCAGGGTCAATGTACTCAATAATCTGCTCGCCGGCAGGACTCTCCCATAGAAGAAGGTCCTCCCAGCGCTTTGCATCGTGAATCTTCTTAAGAAGCGCTCGTGACTTATCGGCGTAAATATTTTTTAGTCCTTCTACAACAAACAGGGGGCGAAGCATGCGCCCTGCCTCCGTTGTGAGCCACAGTTCACACAGTGTTGCCTTCCAGATAATACCTGTCTGAATGTGAATACGCCCACGACGCTTTGCCCGCTTGAGTGTATCAAGCGTCGTAAGTGTATCACTGAGGGCAAGCGTGCCAATCCATGCACCATTCAGAAACACACGGGTTGAGATATGCTTTTCCTGGATACTAGAATGTTCAAGTGATTTTAGCGTGCCAAGTGTATCAAGAAACTCCTTAACCGTCTTTGGGTTACTATAGATACTTACAATTGCCGATGATGACATATTCTTTACAACACCTACTGAATGACCCTCTGGAGTTTCGGATGGGCAGATATAGCCAAACTGGGTATTATGAAGTTTGCGTGGAGCTACTAGTTTTCCCGTCTTTTCAATAGGCGTGGAGATTCGGCGCAAATGCGATACGCCACTGATGTAATTCAGACGATTTAGTACCTGAGATACACCAATCTTCGATGGACCGCCAATCTTTGCCGAGCCGAAATTACCTGTGGCAAGAGAGGTCTTCAGCCCCACTTCCATGATTACAGACTTAATGACCTTATTGATATTACTCACATTAAGAATGTCCTCGAAACTCTGCGAGGCACGCCAGCCGCCATTATGAATCTCCTTGGCAAGCGATGAACGAATATCCTTAATCATCTTTGTAGTGAAGTATGTACGAAACAGGTTTGCCATAAGAAAGCCTGGAAGGTCAACGCGCTTATTTGGGTAGCCGTCGCGGTCATCATTAATAATCCGATTAGAAGACACCCAAAGGAGTTTCCGCGTCATATGAGCAAGATAGCAGGCCTTTGCATAAGCAAAGGACGTGTCGAGTCCTACATGAGGAAAGAGCTCAGTATTAAGAATATCTTCAATCTTCATTTGGCGAGTGGTTCGAGATGACCAGCTGTTCACATGACTACTTAGCCAGGCAAATGCCTGCTCCTGAGTCTGAATATCTTGTGCCTCCTGAATAGACTCGTCAATAATACCATCAAATGTAGAATCACCATTTGGGCCAAGAATGAGGTCAAGAATAGTCTTGTCAGCAATAACACCTAGTGCCCGAAAGAGAATCCAGATAGGAATATCCGTCTTAATACGAGGCATTGTTGCACGTAGTAGGTGAATCTGAGGATTCTTCGGATGGTACATAATCTTTACTGCATTTGACTTTGGCACCTGGTCGTTATCGGGGCCAATCGACTTGACCTCAATGACCTCAATCTCCTTTGTGGAATTCCGGTTATTGCGAAAGACTACAGGGCGATTCTCTGACATTCGCTCCTGTGAAATAATCACGCGCTCACCGCCACTAACAATAAAGTAGCCACCAAAGTCCTCCTCACACTCGCCTAATACACTGGGGTGAATGTGCTTCTGGTCGTGGAGAAGACAGTATTTAGAGCCTACCATTACAGGAATCTTGCCCATATGCACATTCGGGAAAAGGCGCTCGCGGACCGTTCGCTCGCCCCCCTTTGTATTATCAATGTGCGTAGTGCGCACCTGAATGTCTACGAAAAGGGGTGAGGCATAGGTAAGATTACGCATACGAGCGTCATTCGGCATCATAGGAAGAATGGCACCATTATTCTCAAAGATTGTGGGCTTTCGCAGCGTAACATTCTGAAAGGAAATAGCAACTTCGTATTCGTGCTTTGCCTGAGTACCCGTAGCTAATGGCTGTGAATCGGCAGCACGCCCCATAAGTGCATTTGCTGCCGAGGTAGAAAGACCCGTTGCAGAGGCTAGCGCGGAGCGAGGACCCGATAGGGGAGTTTCAGGACTTCCCTTCACAATAAGAGGATTCACCATCTGAATGATTTCGGGAATGTCAATGTCCATGAAGTGATTGAAGGATTCAATCTGATGACTAATGATTTGCCGACCCTCTGCCTGCTGAAAGTACAGCTCAAGAATGTGACGGTAGGATGGAAGGGCGTCAACAACGGACTGATCGGTGGTAGACATTAGAAACTCTTGTACATCTGGGTAGGGGGGAACTATTTAAATTTTTGTTTAGGGAGTAGTCTTTAGACGCTTTAATAGAACGCTCTCAGGATTGAAATATTTACACTCTATAGGGGATGGACGACACCACAATTAAAAAAATAACTATTACAGGGGCCGCTGCCGATTCAATGGCGCCATCATCATATAGTGGTGGCGATGCCCCAAGAAAAAAGACACAAAAACGTAAAAAGTTAACATTAGAAAACCCGATTGTTAAAAAAATAGAGGAACCACATTCCGAAATAAAAAAGGGAGCAGGAATGAGTCCTGGAACACTAGACCAGCTCGCTTCAACAAGTGTTTCCGGTCCAATTAACAGACCTCCGCAATTATTAATTCAGCAACCGGTGCGAATTGGAGGCGCCCCTGAGCAACGTGTTGTTCTTGCTAAATCCGAAAAAGCAGCAAAGGTAATACTTGGTGCCCCTCCAGCAAAAAAACACGTAGAGATGAGCTCTAAGAAGAAAACTGCTAAACGTGTAAAAGTTTCTGTAGGAGGTATTACTGTTCGTTTAAAACGGGCGAAGACAATCAAAAATAAATCAAAAGCACACACACTTGATGAAATCAAAGCGGAGCTTGTAAAGGCATCCCTTATTAAACCGGATTCAAAGGCTCCCGAGGATGTTCTTCGTCACATGTACACCGATTTTATGGTGCTTAAAAAACGGGCACTTTAACCCCTAACGTTTAGTATACATAAGGACATCCATACAGACTTATAATGTATACTAATTATTTTGAAGCATATGCTCATCATAGCAGTACCTATGGTGAGCATACAGCAATTTTCTATCTTGTAGGGAAATTCTACGAAATGTATGACTGGATTCATAAGGACACACGAGCCCCAGGCACTTCTATGTCAAAGGTTGTAGATATTCTTGGAATTCAAATGACTATTAAGAAAGGCGATAGTCCAGAAGACACGGATGGGTTTTTTGCAGGAGTGCCTGAGCAGAGTCTTCACAAATACGCCGCGGTTCTTACGCGGGCGGGGTGGACCGTAGTGATTTATGACCAGGTGAAGGATTCTAAGGGAGCAGTAAAATCACGTGATGTGTCCCGTATTCTTACGCCAGGAACACATGTAGAAGCAGTATCTCAAGATGCTCCCTATGTAGCTGGTATTTGGCTGGAAGATGCCCCCTGGGGTTCAAAAGACCCTCCAAGTTTTGCTCTTGTGTCAATTGACCTTAGCACGGGGCGTATTACAACATACGAAGGTGTAGCCCGTGGTAAGACGGGTGTATGGACTGCAGATGATGCCGTACATTTTTTTCAGGTGTACAGTCCTCGGGAGTGTACAGTATGGTGGCGCGGCGATGGAATTGCCTGTCCTTCTAAGGATTTTTTACGAAGACAATTTGCCCTTGCCTGTCAAATTCAAATTTACCAGGGAACTAAGGAGGCTAGTGGTGGATTTGAAACGCCATTTATTCGGGAAGAATTTCTACGGCGGGCAATTCAAAGTGATTCACTTCTTCCATTGCGAGAGTTTCTTGGAATTACAAATTTCGAAAAGTCTGAGCGGGCTATTTGTGCTACCCTTCAGCGAATTGAAGAATTGTTTCCAAGTGGAATTCAGAAATTCTATCCACCAACCCGATGGTCCCCAAATAGTTCCCTTTTCTTAGGAAACCACGCTCTGTATCAACTCAATATGATTACATCCGGTAATGAAGACAGCATACTAGGACTTTTCCAAAAGACACAGACATCTTTTGGCCTTCGGGCAATTCGGAATCGCCTTTTACATCCACATTCGTGCCCAGCAATTTTAAAACGCCAATATTCAGAAATTGCCATTTTTGAATCAACCGCAATTTCAACAAAAGTTGAGCATATTCTTAAGGGCATGGGGGACCTTCCTCGCCTTCACAGACGGCTTATTGGAGGTTCAATCACTCCTGAGCATATTATGGCAATTGACCAGACATACGTATGTGCTAAAAATGTGGCCGAGCTTCTTAAAGATACACCATTGGCCTATAAATCAGCATTGTCGTTAGAAAAGATTCACACAAGTTTTCAAGAAGTATTTTCGGTTGAGCGGGCATTAAAGGCATCGGACACATCCTTTTGTTTTCAACGCGGCAAGGCAGTAAGTGTCGATGCACTAGAAGATGAACTAACGGCTTTATTTGCTGGGCTTAATTCGGTTGTTACAAAAGTTACCGCTTGGGCATCTATTCCTCATAACGGGCTTCGTATTGAATATAAAGAAACAATGAGTCCAGTTCTTATTGGGCCAAAAGCATCAATGACTGCAGTACAGAAAGCAATTGCTAGTAGTCAAGCTCCTTTTCATAAACTCGAGCTTGTTTCAAAGAAGTGTACACCTCATATAGAAATTCCGGAGCTTGGTGAGGGTTGGGCACATATAATGAAAAAGAAGTGGCAACTACAGGAAGCAGTAAAAGCAGCACTAATTCCCCTTTGCGATGAATTGGCTTCGAAAAATCTGAATGAATGGGATGGTTTAGAGGATTGGCTATCACTTGTTGATGTTACATATACAATTTGGAAACGGTCAAAGGAGCTTGGATTTGTAATGCCTATAATTTTAGACGGCAATGAATCACGTATTTGTGTTACCGGTCTTCGTCATCCGCTTATTGAGCGCACTGTGACGCGCACAGAATATGTTACTCACAATGTGGAATTAGGGAGTGAAAACGGATGTAATGGATGGCTTGTCTATGGAATGAATGCAAGTGGCAAGTCGAGTCTTATGAAGGCCGTGGGAATTGCGGTTCTTTTAGCACAAGCAGGATGTTATGTACCGGCAACAGATTTTGCCTTTGTCCCTTTCAAGTCACTTTTTACCCGAATTCTAAATACGGATAATTTGTGGGCGGGGCTTTCCTCGTTTGCTGTGGAAATGACAGAGCTTCGAGAGATTCTTTTACGGGCAGATAAAAATAGTCTTGTACTTGGGGATGAACTCTGCTCCGGTACAGAGTCAATTAGTGCAACGGCGCTTGTTGGGGCCGGACTAAAGCACTTACATAAGCATTCTGTGAAATTTATTTTTGCTACTCACTTTCATGGGCTTATGATGATTCCAGCTATTACTGAGCTTCATAGATTAAAAGTATGGCATCTTAAGGTTCGGTATGATGCATTATCCGATATTTTAGTCTATGAGCGGACCCTAACACCTGGTCATGGAAGTAGTTTATACGGATTGGAAGTTGCTCGTGCAATGTCTATACCTCGAGAAGTTCTTGATGATGCAATGAATATTCGTAAAACCCTTTTAGGAACAGCATCAAACTCAGATGCCCCACTATCAGCCTGGAATCCTGCAGTGCAGCGTAAGGCATGTGAGCTTTGCTCTAAATCTATTGTAAATGATTTAGAAGTACATCACATTCAGCAACGGGCAAATGCTGTAAATGGTCGTAATAGTGACGGAACACATATAAATGATTTACGAAATCTAATTGTTGTGTGTTCAAAGTGTCATGATTCTATTCATTCAGATTCGATACAAGTGGGTTCGGTTGTTCAGACAAGCGTTGGTCCTAGGCGAACAACTACAAAACGCTCAGTAATTATAAAGCCTTTGGCGGGAGGCTACTCAGAAGAGCAGCGTGAAACTATTGAAAACTATTTACGAAATAATCCGTCGGCAACACCCAAGCGGGCAGTATTTGATTTAGAGCAAAAAGGGATTACTATATCTTTTGCTAGTTTGAAGGGGTTTCGGAAAAATGTTTAAGCCGTTGGTGGCATAACAACAGAGGCGCCGGCAGGAATGGCAGATGCAGGAGCCATGATGTAGGAAAGCGGACCCGGGGGTCCAATAGGTCCAACAGGTCCAGGTGGACCAGCTACGCCCGCCGGTCCAGCTACACCATCAGTACCAGATGGTCCAGGCGGCCCAGTTGGCCCAGGCGGGCCCGCTACGCCAGCTACACTTGGACCACCACCAGCCATAAGAGTCCGGACAGCTGCCTGAAGAGCATTGATATCATTGCGAAGCGTTATAATTTCACGGCGAAGAGGATTGCCTCCCTGAAAGTTTAGCCCACCACCATTAAGTACAGATGACATTCTGTATTCACTATTGGATTCTAGAATGGAGATAATCCGCAGCACTTGCCTACAACCCTATGATGGCAAGTATGCTACAGCAAAGTACCCCCAAAGGGGGTACTTAACTTTGGCACTTGCCTTAACAAAAATTGCGACCTAAGCTTCGTTTGACCGTATACTATAGAAATGATTATCCCAATTCGCTGTATGAACTGTGGCAAACTTATTGGGGATAAGTGGCGGTATTATCAAAGCCAGCTAAAGCTCCTAAAGGGTAATGATGCCGAAACTCGGGTCTACTTTGATGGAACCACTATTCCTGTAACGGCAGAAAAGAAGGTTCTAGACAGTATGAAGGTAACCCGGTCCTGTTGCCGTAAGCACTTTCTCACTCAGGTAGATTTAATTGATAAGATTTAACAGGAGTATGGAGGTATATGTATCACCAATATATGTAATTTGTGCTGGATTGTTTATAGTTGGAGTCATATTTGTATTGCGCATACATACATCTATTATTACAGTTGCTGTTCTAGTCTTAATTATTTACACGATTTATCTACATAGTTCAATGTACAGCAATGAATATAGAAGTATGTCAATGGCTTCATGGATACAGAATCTAGCTCCAACACTTCTTACGGCCACAGTTGTACTTGTATCAATCGGCTACATTATACTTTTTTTGAAGAAACCGAAAAGCTCTTATGTCCCAAGCAATCAAAAACAATCAACTTCATTTTTTGATTCATTTATACAAAAAGTTACAAATGTAAAACCATCAACACAAACAGTAGGTAGTTCAAACTTTTCAGAATCTAAGCGCAGTGAATATATTTCGGCTCTAGATAGACTCATTTAATTGCTTTTGAACATGTAGAAGATGTCGAGTCGTAAAGGTAAATCAACACGTCGTTCAAAGGTTTTAACAGGAAAAATAATGAATATCCCGGAGCTAAAAGAGGCATTTGAGCTGCTTAATGCTAAGACGCATTCACTTCTTAAAAAGACGGATAGTTCAATGGATGAAACTGTCCGTGAATTCCAGGGACTCTGGAAATCGATTTTTCACAGACCGGTAACTAAGGAAGCGGCCCTTGCCTTTTTAGAAGTGAAACGCTCATCGAATGGAAAGGCTAAGCGTGGAAAGAGTCGCAAGCAGAAGGGTGGTTCAGCTGCCCCCCCATTAGCTGGTGCACCCCTAGACTATATGACTCGCCCCGGCATTGATTTAAGCTCGGGTAGTACATATGTAAGTGTTCCTGCCTATCAGGCACAAGGTTTAGATTCCTACAACAAATTTAACACTGTTGGAATTGACCAGGATACACGTGACCTAACTCCGCTTGTTCCCAAATCTATAGGGACAAATGAGGTCTGAGATATCTCTATTATAAAAATCACACATATTTTCCAGGAAATTGTGTGTGATTTTCATACACGAAACCTAAATAGGCAATAGGGTTCTTATTTAGAATGGAAGAGTCTCTTCGTGGAAGTGAGGCTCGCCAACTAGCTGAAACAATTATACGGACCTATTTTCAAACCCAGGACTACCCATTTACACGTCACCATCTTGAAGGGTTTGACGCATTTCTCTCGCAAGACTTGCCAGCAATAATTAAGGCTGAAAATCCTTTTGTTCTTCTACAGGAGCCTATTGGAACTACTGGTGTATACGCCTATAAGGCTGAAATATACATAGGTGGTCTGAATGGGGACAAAATCTACATTGGAACGCCCTCAGTGAGCCTAAAGGAAACTGCCGAAATTCGCGCCCTGTTTCCGAACGAAGCGCGCCTTCGCAATTTAACATATGCCTCCACAGTTGAAGCGGATGTTGTAATTCGGATAACGTTCAGTAAACCAAACCCTTCTGGTGGTAAACCAGTTTCGGAAATTGTGGAATTAAATCCGGCGCGGGGAGAGCAATTTTCCTACCTGGCTAAATTTCCCCTGTTCAAGATTCCAATTATGCTTCACAGCAGATATTGCCTTCTTCATGGGAAGCCCCAACTTTTCCTAAAAGAGGTTGGTGAATGTATCTACGACAGTGGTGGCTATTTTATAGTGGATGGATCTGAGAAGATTCTTATAACAAGTCAAGAGCAGGCATTTAACACCCTTAACATTGTGAAACAGGATCGTGACCCCCAAATTGGACTGTATGCCGCAATTTCCTGCCTAAATTCAACAACTCGGCAAATTAAGCGCGTTTCCTTTAATTGGATGAAACGCTCATCAAGTCTACAGGTAACGCTTCCCTTTGTTCGTAAACCAATCCCTGTGTTTGTGTTATTCCGTGCAATGGGTCTACAGTCGGATGAAGATATTGTTCGGGCAATTATACCTGATGCCTCATCGGCAGAGGCATCCATACTAGAGCCTCTTCTACACGAGAGCATATTAGAAGCCTTCCCAATTTTGGACACCTTTTCGGCAATTCAATACATCAAAATCCTTACAAAGGGTTTCTCCGAAGCACATGTACTCAATATCCTTTACAACCAGACCTTTATTCACGTAGAAAATCGGAGCGGTGCTCGCATTGCCTTTCTTGCCGATTGTGTGCGGCGAATCCTTCGCGTTATAGCAAATGTAGATAAGTCGACAGACCGCGATGATATTCGGAACCAGCGGTGCTTAACAAGTGGAGTTCTTGTTCGCACTCTTTTCCAAGCCTCCTATCTTTCCTGGAAAAAGTCGAGCCTTCTTACAATTGACAAGGAATACCAATACAACAAGAGCGTCTACGCGGATATGAACTTCCAGAATCTGTTTGTAACTGGCTCACTTTCAAAGATGCTTGGCGCTGGCAAATTAACGGAAAATGTTATGCGAGGATTTAAAGGAAAGTGGGGAGTGCCTGGTGGAGCCGAAAAGACCGGTGTAATTCAGCCCCTTTCACGCCTTTCATACCTTGATTTCATGTCACATTGTAGACGCGTTGTCTTAGACTTCGACACAGGGATGAAAATGGCGGGCCCGCGCCGTCTTCACACAAGCCAATTCGGTTATTTTTGTACAAGTGAAACACCTGGTGGAGCAAGTATTGGTATTACAAAGAATCTTAGTATGCTTGCCTCGGTATCTATATCGACAGACCCTGCGCCCCTTATTAAATGGCTATTAGAGCGCGGAGAAGTGCTTGGATGTGACCAAGTAAGTGCTGAGCTGAGCAATAATGTTGTTCCAGTCTATGTAAACTCGGGAATTGTTGGGTATACATTGAAGCCTCAGCTTCTTCGTGATGTATTAAAGGCTATGAAGTGGACGGGATGCCTACCCGCCTCGGCCTCGATTAGTTTTACAATTTCAGAGCGCCGTGTAAATATCTTTCTTGATGAGGGACGGCCGATTCGGCCACTTATCCATCTTGGTGCAAACGGTGCAGTTCCATTAAAAGCTTTAAAAGAAACAAAGTGGCGTGACCTTGTGCTAGGCACCTACCCTTTTACTGCATCGCGTGGAATGTATCAAGCCGGCTTTGTTGACCCGCTTGTTGCTAGTAAATCTGTTTCTATGGCTGAATATCTAAAAGTGTTGATGCCATATGCAAGCGCAATTGAATACGTTGACCCGTATGAGGCAAATGAAGCTTATATTGCTATGTATCCAGAGTATATCAAGGCTGAAACAAGTCACTTAGAAATTCACCCGAGTACAATTGTCGGTTTACTAACCTCTATTATCCCCTTCCCAAATCATAATCAGTCCCCACGTAATCAGCTGAGTTGCTCGCAGTCGAAGCAGGGACTCTCAGTATATGCTACAAACTATACAAATCGGTTTGATAACATGGTACACGTTTTATCATATGGCGAGGCTCCTCTTGTTAGAACCCTCTATTATGACTATCTTGCCGATGGTCAAATGCCATACGGACAGAATCTTATGGTGGCAATTGGCTGTTTCACAGGCTATAATCAGGAGGACGGTATTGTGTTTAATGCCGATTCATTCCAGCGTGGTATGTTCCGTAATATGACCTTTCGTAGCTACGAAACCTTTGAGGAGGACGATGAGATGCTAAAAATAAAGACTCGTATTGCAAATCCTGCCAGCCTTCCTGGCTGGACTTCACTAAAACCCGGTATAGACTATTCTAAATTAGATACGCGTGGTATTATTCGCGTTGGCGAATATGTAGATGAAAACACAGTTCTTGTTGGAAAGTATATGCAGACGGCAAATGGTGAGATGCGCGATGCTTCCATGACAGCGCAGGTGTGGACTACGGGGCGTGTGGAAAAGATTGCCGTTATGACAAGTAATACTGGACGGGCACTTGTTAAAATCCGTGTTATACAAGATCGTATTCCAGAGTTGGGTGACAAATTCAGTACTCGCCACGGACAGAAAGGAACTATAGGAATGCTTGTACGGGAAAATGATATGCCACGTACAAAGGATGGGCGGGTTCCTGATATGATTGTAAATCCGCATTGTATGCCATCGCGCATGACAATGGCTCAGCTTCTAGAGTCCCTTCTTGGAAAAGCGGCGGCGGGGCTAGGAGCCATTGGAAATGCCACGGCCTTCATGAACGAGGGAAATCCATCAGAACAAATAGGAAAAGTCCTACAGGACCAGCTTGGCTTAAACTCACTCGGCGACGATATACTCTATGATGGTATGTCAGGTCAACAGATTCCTTCATCGATTTTTATGGGAAATATTTACATTATGCGTTTAAAACACATGCCTGAGGACAAGTGGAATGCACGTGGGGAAGGTCGGCGGGAACAGCGAACCCACCAGCCAACGGGTGGGCGCGGAAATCAGGGTGGTCTTCGTATTGGTGAAATGGAGCGCGATGCTATTGTTGGACATGGAATTATGGATTTTGTGCGTGAGTCGTATACGAAGCGGGCGGATGGTTATGCTACATATATATGTAATGGATGTGGTACTATACCAATATATAATGAGTCAAAGCGTCTATACATTTGCTCGATGTGTGATGGACCGGTTGAATTTATAGGTGGAAGTGCAACAACCTTGGACATATTACCACCAAATGTTCGGAGTTTGGCTACGTTTTCTAAGGTTGAGATTCCATATTCTATGAAATTATTGGACCAGGAGCTTTCATTCTATATGAATATTGGAATGCGTATGTTAACTGCCAAAAATGTAACACATTTACGGGGTGCTCCACTTGTTGAGCTTACTGCCGACCAGCAGCGAAATGCACTAGAAACAGTTCTACCTGAACGTACACTACTCGATACAATTGTACCTGAACGGATAGAGCAGAAAGAGGTACTTGAAGCAACAGTGGATGATTTATCAGCACTTGGAGCAACTCCTCAACAGGAGCAAGAAGCGCCGTTAGCAGCAAATGTTCTAAATGCTGCCATGACGGCAGCAGTAAATGCAACTCTTTCATCAAATTCAAAGAGCCCTTCGAAGCTACAGAGTATGGCCATAAATGCTGCCGTTAATGCTGCAGTATCTGCTGCTAATTCTGTAAATTCAGGGGTAAACTCTCTAAATTCAGAGGGGAATGCTGTAGCTAACTCTGCCAATTTACCAACAAATACAATTATAAATTCAGCTATAAATTCTGGACTCAACTCCCTACAATTTACGTCAGCTCAGCCAGTACAGCAACCTAATGTGAACTTTTCTGAAGAAGAGCCATTTGGTGTTGATGATTATGAGAGCCTTGACCAAACAGCTAGACCACAGAATACCAATGTAGCAAACAATGCAAATAATAATGCTATTAATGTACAGACAAATACACAGCCTGTACTAGTTGTTCCATTAAATATGTCACAAGGCGCTACAGCTACTCAGTATGTACCTTCTGCTGCTCCAGGAGCCCCTCCAACACTTGCAATTGATACAAGTGAGTCAGCAATGAGAAATATTGGCACAGTGCCTCAAGCACTTCCACGCTCACCTTCGCGAGTAAATACACGGGTAGCTGCACCAAGTGGAGCATCATCTACAAATGCAAACTCGGCGGCAAATGTTAAAGTGAATGTTGTAAAGAGCGAGTAAAAATTTCTCAGTAGTAAATTTGAACCCTATTTCAAACCCCCTTCTAGGTAGAATGGACTTTGAAACAGTAGATATCCTCTTTCGCTCACGGCAAACTCTTCTCCAGATTCTGGAGGCAAAGGGATACAATGTTACCCCATACCTACGGTTTGGTCCCTTTGAGATTGAAACAATGGCATCAGGGACCAAAGAAGTATCTCTACGAATGGATTTAGAGCGCTCTATAGAGAAAGAGGGAGCTCCAAGCAAGTGCCGTGTTGAGTATGCTATTCCTCGTGTAAAGAATCGCCTTAGTGGATTTCTGAACAAGTTGCTTGAAACTGATAGCGGTGAGCCTGCTATTGACCCATTAACAACGGAAGTTATTGTTATTACGCTTGAGGCCATTGGTGACAGTTTCACAGCAGCCGCCCTAAATCTGTGGAACAAGCAGAAGCTTCGTATTAGCTTCTTTGATGCAAATACCATTGTAAGTAATCCATTAAACCATGTGTTAGTACCGAAGCACGAATTCTTCCCAGAGTCGAAACATGCAGAATTCTTGAAGGCTAACTACATTAAGTCAAAATACACTCTACCCGTTATTAAATTCCACGATGACATGATTGGACGTATTCTAGGTCTTGTTCCCGGTGATATTGTAAAGATTACACGACCCAGTCCTCAAGCTGGTGAATACATATTATACCGTATTTGTAACGTCTAGTACTAAAATTAAGTACTTGGCGGTATTTAAATCGGAACATATCGGTAGAGAGGTATGTCGTGTACAAACCTAATAAATTCTCATTTTACAGATCAGTCCTCATTAGATTCTTGGAAAAATGCTACACTCGCCATATTAAATCAATACACTACAAAGTCTAGCTATACCGCTGATGATTTAAATTTTGTAGTAAATAATATTGCTGTAGATGTTGTTAATCACCATCAGTGTATTAAATCAATGGGATTACAAAATTCGATGGTAGGTACGAATGTTAATTCACTTCAAGGTAAACTTGCAAATTTAACTGAAACAATTGAACAGCGTGAAAAGGATGTAGTTATTTCGCACGATCGCGCACTAATTGCTAGAAATCCTGAACAGTCGCGTGGTTATTATGATGGGTGGTTTCCTATAAGTCGTCCATTAAAACATTATACAATTCCTATTCTTATATCAATATCAATATTTTTATTTACGCTCGCTTTACTGTATTTTCTGAGTCTACTTGGACTAGATATCCGATTTATTGTACAAATTCCTGTAATGCGTCAAGCAGGAACTACGTTTTCATACGGTGCACCTCATATTTTAAAGTCAAAGCCATTTTTAATCATGAGTGGTATTGCCTTTATTCTACTCATTCTAACCATTTATGGATTTACTAAGAAATGATTTCACACGTCCTAATAAATGGAGCCTGTACTTCAAATGTGTGATCCTGTACTTACGCAAGAAGATGCCGAGCGCCGTGTAATTTCAGCACTTATTCCTACACCTGGATTACGCCGTGATAATCTAGGAAATCTAACAGATGATTCAATACAAACTGTTATGGAAGGACTAAAGAGCCTAGGTATTACAATTGATTCTGATTCCACAAAGACAGCAATGCTTCAAGAAGCAAAATCATCTCTCTGTAAACTAAATGCTCAGTATCAGTTTCTTCTTGATGGACTACTTAGTGCTATTGCCCGGTCTGATAAGAGCGGAGTAACAAAAAAAGTAGTTCAAACTATGCAAGAAAAAAATCAGAGCATGCAGGATATTTTATCTATATCCCGGTATGTAATTGATATGCCAATGGATACAGTTAAAGAATCATTTATAGGAACACAGGTTGATACATTCAAATCATACCGCGAAGCATTCCAAACAATGGAGCAAACAATTCATGCAAATACAAAAGCGCTTGCCACAAATGAATTTACACGGGCCGAAGAGCGCTCGCTAAAAATCAGCGAAGACAAGAACGTGTATGCAGAGCGTTTAACAAATCTATATGGGGTTCTCAATATTGTTTCAATCGGACTTCTTTTCTATATTATGTATAACTAAATAGATATGGAAGAAACCGATTCAAAACGACGCCAAACACAAATTAATGAATGGAACTATCACGATAAAATGGAAACACTTTTTGTATTTCAACTAACCTTTCTTGCTTTTGCCGTAACAATTATTCTTCTAAGCCTCTGGAAATATGGAATACTTTCTAGACTATATGCTATATATACGGGTGTCACCGCGTTAATAATTATACTAATAATTGGAGTGGTACGCAGACTCTACACAAAAAATGTACGGACTAGAGAAAATTGGAACGGGCGCACCTTTGAAGGTGATTATTCTCTTTCGTCACTTGTTCCACCAGCAGTACTTGCAGCAACTTCAACAGCAAATAAACAGGTATGTGATGCAGTAAAAGCTAATTCAGGTGCATCTACAAAACCTGTAACAATTTCGTGCCCTTAAATAGAAATATGAATTCTTGCGGAATGCATCTTGATTCTATAGAAGAAATTTTAGATTCTGCCCGCGATAAAATGAATGCGCTTAAAAGTGATATACGTGAAATAAAACCGGTTACTGAGCGTGTGGATCGTATATTCCGTTCATACAATGCTACGCTTGAGAATGTTATTGTGAAAACAAAGGAGCACGTATCAAAGATGGACCGTCTTTTAAAGAATCAAAATGGAGGAAAGCGTCGAACACTGCGCCGGCGCAAACACTAAGTTGCAGACCTTAAGTGGGCGCTTTTTGAGTAAAAATTGACTGCATCATTTTTTACTTTATCCTTATAGGATGCCAAATTGCGAACGTTGTGGACAAGAGTTCTCAAGAGCAAATGGGCTTGAAAAGCATTTGCTACGTAAAAAGCCTTGTAAGAAGCCAGTTGCTCTTATTCAGCGGGAGCTAGAAACGGCAGGAGTTATTACAGAATCGTTGGAAGAATTTCGGGATTCATCTAAGAAATTTAACAGCTCACTTTCAAAAAAGCTACGCTCTGATATGGGAATTTACTTTACGCCTAAAAAGGTACGTAGTCTTCTTTTCGAGAAACTCGATGAGCTTGGTGTAGTTCCATCCACAATTTTGGAGCCATCTTTTGGGTCCGGTGAATTTATTCTTGACGCTCGGCACAAGTATGCTGACGCTCACATACATGGCGTTGAGATGAATGAAGCCCTTTTCAAATCTGTATCATGTCCAAATGCCACACTTGTTAATGCAAACTTTCTAGATTGGTCTGGTACTGCCGATTTGATTATTGGAAATCCCCCATACTTTGTAATGAAAGATACTAATAAACATCGGCTATACGGGGAGTGTATGACTGGACGAGCAAATATCTATATATTGTTTCTGTATAAATGCCTGAAGGAGCATTTGAAAGACAATGGCTTTCTTGCCTTTGTTATTCCTACTTCACTCTATAACTGCTCCTATTATCAACCGATCCGTGATTACATCTATAGACATATGACAATTCGTTATGTAGAAACTCTTAATCGTCCTGGATTTTACCAGACTGGACAGGAAACGATTCTTATTATTCTACAAAAAGGGAAGTATGATGATGCCTATATTTATAAGGCTAAAACAGGAACAGTCTATATTTCACCCTTTTATAAGGAGCTTTATCTACTGAGTGAATCAACCACAAGTCTTGCCGAGCTAGGAATCGGTGTAAAGACTGGAAATGTTGTGTGGAATCAGGTGAAAGATAAATTATCAGATACAGGAACACTACTTATTTATTCAAGTAATATCCGTGGTTCAAAACTCACTCTTGGAAACTTGAAAGGGACAAAAAAACAGTATGTGAAAGATTTGAAGAAACCGAAACTAAAAGGGCCGGTGATTCTTGTTGAAAGAGGCTATGGTAATTCGTTCAGTTTTGATTCAACACTTGTTAACATGGATGAGTTCTATGCCGAGAATCATTTAAATGTACTCTATTTGAAATCAGGGACACTTGCAGATTTAGAGCGTGTAGTAAAAAGCTTTCAAGATAAACGAAGTGTACAATTCATTCGGTGGTTTTTAGGAAATGGCTCGATTTCATCGAAAGATTTAGAGGGGGTTGTGCCTATATATTAAGGATAAGGTCTAAACACAAAGTTTTAGTTAATTATAATGAAATTAAAGCATTGTCTACTAGCTTGTAATGAAAATACAAAGTATCTTCATTACTGGCCCTTTGTTAAGCGTGCATGGAAACAGATTGTAGGGATAGATGTTACAATGATTTACATTGGAGAAAGTCTACATGAAGAGCTAGAAAACGACCCATGTGTTACCCTTTTTAAGCCTGTGAGTAATATACCCACAGCAACACAGGCACAAATGATTCGCCTTTTATATCCCGCGCTAATAAAAACAGATGGCGCTGTTGTTATTAGCGACATGGATTGTATTCCACTTAATGCTGATTTTTTTCACCGGGGATTTTCTGATGCAACTGCCAATCAGTTTGTATCATTAAAGGCACCGATGGAAGATTCTAAACAGGTTGTTATGTGTTATGTGGGAGCAATGCCCGCCGTGTGGGGCGATATGTTTCGCATTAAAGATTTAGATGATGTAAGGGCAAAAATGGAAATGTGGAGCGGGCTCTACACTGCCGATGAAAATCACGGGGGTGTAGGCTGGTGCTCAGACCAGCTTGAGCTTTACTCACGGGTAAAGGATTGGGAAGAAAGTTGCCCCGAGCGTTTAAATATTAGCAAGTGGGCATGGGATTTTCCGCGGCTTGACAGGGGTATGCCACATGAATGGATTGAAATGAACCCGCATTTGGAGAGTCGTATTAGATATCGGCATTATGTTGATTTTCATATGCCGCCTATTGAAGAATTTAGAGAGCAAATTATAGATGTACTACGAGTTGCAACTGTGAGCCAATACTAATTCAACAATTTCTTCAATCATACAATTATTTACATGTAATTCATATAGGCGTGTCCATAAATCGGCATCACGAATTGTAGAATTTATATAATCCTCAAATAATTGTGTTATTCTTATAATATCCTCTTTTGCTGTTGGCAAGTGATTTCTATTATCCCTATAATTTTTCAAAAAACTAAAAATGTGTTTCATTATCATTTTGTATGCAACAGGCGTTAGACTCTTTAGAGTCTGCTCTAACTTATTTAGAGTCATTGTGTTTTTTACTTGATGTTTAATCCTTAAATTTGTCATTGCATATATACGTGATGTATTATAATCTGACATAGATGATTACATGTAAGAATTGTTTAGACCGTATTTTTGTTAATGATGTGCTGGCGGAAGACGTGCCTGAATATCTTTCAACACATCCATAATCTCTGAAAGCGTTGGCTCACGACGTAGATACTTCATACGATATGACCATGTGCGAATAGCTTGTAGAACTTGATCAGTACTTAACCCTGTAAAACTCCTGATTTCATCTACCCGTCGGTTATCGTAGTAATAATATTGGGCGGCCAGTTCGTAAAGCTTTGAACAAATCTCCCCGTAGTTACGCTGATGTTTAGTGGCAATATCATACATTGATTTGCCGCGCTGAATCTTTGTTAGTAGTGATAGTGTTTCTTCATCGGTCCACGTGACACCCATGCGCTCATTGGTAAGAGGCTTAACTACTTTTACGTTTTGTGACATTTCTACATCGATTTGAAAAAACTCGCCAGTTCAATTTTTTACCGTGTCTTGCCGTTACTCAATTGTCTTCTGTAAAGGAACAGTAATCTCAGGATACTTTGGCGGTTCAACATAAACAGGCTCACGCCGTGTTGATCCAATAACTGTAAACAGAAGATAACGTTCCATACAATCTATACACAGGTCATTAGTATCCCCTTTAAAGGTTTCAATAAGTGATGTCATATAGAGGTCAACATAATCATTGAATGCCTGTTGATACATCCCTTCAAAATGAACACGGTAAAACATCATATAGTAATCGATAAACCCCTTTCCGAAGCCTGCCTGACTGAGTGCCTTATCGTGTGCCCAGCCGTGAACAAGTTTTACTGCTGCATCGTGGGCAAATCGTTTAGCATTCTTAAATGCTTCAGCGTTACACGCGTGGCAGGTCATTATTAACTAACTCGGAATGTTTAACTACATCAATTTTTTTAGTTAAGGGATTATATTTAACAATGCGTACTAAAGGCTGTAAAGGAACATATGGAAGCTGTGTAGTCCGGTAAACACCAATATGTTTCCAACGGTTTGGATTCATCTATTAATTCTAGTAAAAATGGGTTTAGATAACACTTGCGGTTACCAGGTGCCCGGCGAGGTGAGCTCGATGATTGCATTAACCACATCGCCCTTAGCTGACGTTAATGCCATTGATGCAATCCTATGCGAAACGTTTGCTTGGGCTACTACAATATTAAGATCCTCTTCACTAAAGACGGATACATCAATGTGCTCATCACTGTTAAAGAGCGCCTGTAGGCCTATACTAAAGCTTCCATCCATGATATCGGGCTCAGGTTCTGGGGCGACATTATAGATGACGTCCGGATTAAAATTTCTGAAGTGCATCAGCTCTTCTAGACTCGAATGTTCACTAGATGCATCATATGAATCGGCCTCTTTCATTTCATATTCGCACGGCTTTGCTCGGCACAGCGGGCACGCTTTAGTATTATGTAGCCAATCACTAATACATTTCAAGTGGTAGGGGTGTCCACACGACATAACTACTTGACCGGTTTGTGCATTAATCGCGTCGAGGCAAATAGAGCACTCCATGTTTGGTAGAATCTTTACTAAACGTGGAGCGGTTCAATTTTTATTTTTTTTAAAAGTACTTAAATTAAATAGTTTCATATAAAGTATGTATACAATAGATGAAGAAGTAGAAAAAATATATGCTGTGTTTAAAAGCATGGAAATCAATTGTTATAAGTCAGAAACGGAATACTGTCAGGTAAAACGATTAACATTAGATCCATTTATATTTGACTCGTTAAAAAATTTGTATTCCTCATATTTTAAAAAACATTGGAATACAAATATAATACCAACAAAATCTAATAAGGCAATAGTAATTGTTGAAAGAAGATGTCATCCTAACTTAGAATTTATCTTACATAATGTATCATATTTTGCAAAAGGATATGCTATTCATATATTTTGTAGTAAAGCAAATCTAGAGTTTATAAAAACAATACTTGGTTCACAAGTAGAAAATGTTACTATTTATGTAACATTTGAAGATGTAGGTAGACCAGAAGAAGGTAAAACAGAATATAATAATTTACTAAAAAATAAAACATTTTGGAATGTTTTTGAAGAAGAACATATATTAATAATAGAAACAGACTCTTATTTATTACAACATATTCCAGAAACTATGTATGAGTATGATTATGTAGGATCTAAATGGTCTTGGGATGAATCTGCTGGTGGTGGTGGAGGCATATCATATAGAAAGTGTTCTGTTATGAAAAAAATATGTGAATTAGATAATCCTTTAGTAAAAGATTGTCTTATGCAAGATAGTTTTGCCTCTAATGGAATAAAACTATTAGATCTAAAATACTCGCATGAGTTTTTTACAGAATCTTCGCTATTGAAGAACCCTATTGGGACACATCAGTGGTGGACATTTTTTAATACAAGCTTACATAATGATATAATAAAAAATGTTATTCGGAAATATTTAACACTCATTATTTAACTCGCCAAGCGCACATAAACCTTTGTATGCTCAACATGTCCACATATGTCTGGTATGTCAAATTCAGGCACAGTATTGAACTTTTCAAAACAGGCACTCTTTATTGTTTCAGGAATCATTGTGTTTCCATCAGTAGATACACGATTAATGTCCTGCCGTATATATTTTAAAAATGTTCCACAATCTTTTCTAGACTCTGGAGGAATTGACAACTCTTCCTCAATCTTTCGTCGCACAGCTCCCCACTGTACTGCATAATGGCTATGACTTGTCGCCTTTGTTAAATAGGCTAACTTCTCTTGGAGCATATTTGTAATAGTAATTGCTATAGAAATTGTGCCAAATGCCCATGCAAGTTTAAACACACCCACTTGCTCCCCTCCAGCAATAACATTACTTAATCCACTTACAGCCGTAAGTACATTCGATACTATTGCCATTTTTCTAGCCCGTTTATCGTAGCGTGTAAAAGCCTCGGTGTGCATCCATTCAAAACATTTTGCCTGGTCGCACCATTTGGCAAGCATAATATCAATGGATGGAATCCATTGAACTGGAGTCTTAGGATTTATTTCGGCTTCATCAGACATTTCTATTTATGAATACCATATTCCAATTGTTATTATGTAGTAATTCATAGCCTACAGATATTAACTGCTCAATAAGAGCTCTAGTTATACCATTAGTATCAGCACCCTTCAAATAATAATCGAATTCTACACAGAGAATACGTGGTAAAATCGAATCCTCTAGCATAGTTTCTAAGACTTGAATTTCAGCTCCTTCAATATCAAGCTTCAAAACATCAACCTTTTCAATGCCTTTCCGCTTTAGAAATGCCGAAAGACGCTCTACAGGCACAACTGTATACAGTCCACCATAAAGGTTTGGAATAAGTGTTTGAGAAACATAATTCGGATTATCCTGGTGGTAGAATTTTAAATTTCCTGCGTGTTCCCATAATCCTACAGGGTTCATAACTATTTTGGAAAAATCAGGAGTAATTGGGTCAATCCAGGTTTTATAATCGGGTTGAATACTACATGAAAAGGGGCTTGTTTTCCCAGATGCATAATACGTCTGTATTTCATCAAAGTGTTTTAAAGCTCGCACTGTTGGGTCAAGAATTTCAACGCGGCATCCATATTTACTTTGGACTACAAGGTCAAAGGAAATATCTTCTCCTGCCCCAGCCGATACTACAATACTTGAGGCATCAAGACCACAATTATCGGGCAGCCACCACCCCCCGTAACGTGTTCCGTGGTTAACGCCGGCTGACATTAGAAATAATTATAGATTTCCCTTTAACACGGTAAGCCAACTTTAGCACTTGCTTTAATCCTCAAACACAGCATTTGCTAATCCATTTTCGAAGCGCATCCAATTAAGAGCAACACAGTACACCTTAACCTCCCACTCGACTCCTAATGGAGCTCCAACTTCTAAGCTAAGACGGAATGAAGATGCTCGCGATACATTAATAGAGCCTGTAGGTTCGTGAATACCTGGGCGCTCAGCAAAGGTATAGCCATAAATATAATGCGAATATGCTGAATAGCCCCCCTTATGCTTACGTGCTATATGTTGTCTAAAAAACTGTTCATCAGAATCAACAAGTGTAATTCCATTTACTTGTAGGGCGGCACTAACAAGAAGGGGCTTTGTTAGAAATGTTCTATCAGTTGACCAATTTGACTCAAGCGTATCGGAATAATTTGTCCAGTCATTATTTATATAAACATCTTTTCGGCGTACAATCCAAATTATTTCCTCTATAGGATGATTGGCCTCTAACGGCAGTTGTACATGAACACTATCACCAGAGCCCTTTGCTAACATATATTTCAGTGGCTCACTAAAGGTAAAGGTCTGTAATTCACGGTGAAGCATTTCAAAGGGATTTCGTAGAAGTGCTTGGCGAAATTCACCATCAATAATTGCTCCATGGGTAAGAAGACTAATTCGTTGTAAAAGAGGAATTGAATTCGCTGTAAGTACTGGGACAGTAGTTAGACCGTCTTGGAAAAGAATTGTCTGGGCTAATGGAACTGAATTACACGAATCTCTGTAGCCCCGTACTTGCCGGACGACTTCTGAAAAGGGTCTTAGCGTGATATGAATACGGGTCGAGCCCTCTTTAATTGATATGAGTGGCAGTGCTTCTTGGCGTGGAACACGTCCAAAAAAGAAGGGAAGGGGGCAGTGAAGCGTACCATCCTCTGTAGGGTAAAGACGTGGGGACGGTATCGGCCCATTAGCCCCTATGCCCTTTAGAATCGCCCTGCTAACACGTCCAAGGTGGTCGTAGCTTACACCGTACTGAGTATTGTAGTCAGAAAATAAAAGGCTAAATATATTAATAAAGTCGCCATCAATTGTTTCTACCGTCTTTCCATCAATTTCTAGCTCGGCCGAAAGTATAATGGATGAACCAAGAGAGTTTGCATATTCCCATGCAGCTTGAACATCTGTATATGTGTATATACCACCATCAAGCCGATTTTGAACACCTGCATCTAGCCAGTGCCCTAGATGAATTTCTAGGGCTGCCCCGAATAGAAGGTCACCAACAACTGTTGAGCCAATGTCAAAGGTAAAGCGTTGTCCAAGCTCGGCAGGACCGCGAAAAGGTACATATTGGACTTGGGGAGAAAATGAAACGGTTCGCCGAGATTTATCACGTGTAAACCATGTAACTTCTGTTTTTAAAGGGAAAAGGTCATTTTCCTGATCGTCGCGATCTGTAAGATCTAAAAGGGTTACTATTGAGCCGAGGGGTTGCTTGCTCATCTAGTTTAGTTAGATCTAAACACTTTAGTCCCAAATAATTACCGTGTATTGCTAAAGTTAAGTACCCCCTAAAAGGGAGTACTTAATATTGCCTACAACACGGTATTATTCCGTACAGTTTTTCTCATCAACTGAGAATATATGTTTCCATACTCTTTCTGAATAGTGTACAACTTCTGCATTTATGTGTGAATGCTCCTCAAGAAGTTTTTTGTAAAATTCAATAGGTTTTTTACGAATATCTTCACGTGATACTAATAAAATACCGGTGTACGATAAGGAAGTCAACTTTTCATTAGGAAAGTGTTTATTAAACCATTTACCCAGTGGTCTTTCACTACTTGGAATTAAGGATGAATCAGAATTCTTTTTACTATTTGCTTCATTTGATATGGGGTACGAATCAATACTAAATTTATATGCTTCATTTACATCATTAATATTTTTATTAACAATCATATACGATTCTTTATTATCTTTACCATTTTTTAAATACTCTATAATTCGTAAGACCTTTTGTTTCTTATCATCTCTATACCAGGCAGAGCCAGGAACAAAAAATGTTAATTTTGCTAAGTTATGATAATTTTGTATAACATGATGTAAATATGTATGCGATTCTCGCCCAAGATTAGGCAACTTTATTAGCTCACTTTTATCTATAATAAAATCAGTATTATCTCCTTTATTATATATAAATACTCTATCATATAACTCATATGGAATGTTTTGTATCCAAGAAATATCTTCTTGATATCTGGCAACAACTATGTCAAGAGATGGGGCTTGGGTAAAAAACGTTTCACATGATTTGTATGATAGAATTAATATAATACATAATATAAGTAGTAGTATCATAGATATTTTTAAATATAGTGGCAAGCCCATGCCTTTCTATTAGCAGTAAATACTTAATTAGAATATCGTAAGAACCCCCTGTCATCCTCAATAGTATAGAGGCACCAACTCTCCACTACAAGAGTCATTTCAACAACCTTTGTCGTAAAGCTCTGATCAGCATTAGGAAGCCTGAGATAAATAAGAATAACAGGTTTATCTGCAGTGGAAAAGTTAATAGAGCCTTCGGGAACATACTCATGGTTTGTTTCGCGCCCACTAACATCCCCAAGGTCCCAATTCATTTCTCCCAATGCAAATCCTGGGTCACGTGTTTCCTTTGAAAAGGGAACTAATGTATTCCATATAAGGGGTGTTTGTAGTGATTCACGGTCACGGGCGGCAATTAAAAGAGATAATTGCGAATAATACGGATTATTATAACCGGATGTTGCCCAACGCCGCCCGCGATCTAAGTCATCTCGCGTCCGTAAAAACCAGAACATTCGTGATGCTGTATGTGAAGCATCAATATCACGGGTGAAACTCGGATTTATGCCGGTAGCAGATTTATAGTCGAGCCCTCCAAAGGTAAAGGCATTTTCATAGAAAATAGAATATGAGATTTCATGATCGGTGTCTTCTAGTGCTTCGCGTGATTCAGGGTCAAAATACACATGACGAGTTTCTAAGGTAAGTGTCGGGCGAGCTATTGATTCCCTTGGTAAAGGGGCTACCGTGTACGGTGTTCCATTTGATGGAGGATACACAGTAAATGAAGGCTCTTTCCATGGGGCAGGATACACTACAGAGTAATCGGAGCATTCAATACATTCTTCTAAGGGACGCATAACAACTTTAAGGCGGAAATTCTGTTTGCGCATTGCAATTGAAGGGATGCCACGTAAACCACCAAGCATGGGGAGGGTAAGACGAAGGCGTCCGGGAGTTGCATTTCTATACAAGGTTACTCCAGATACGTCGCTCATTCCTGTAAGGGCTTGGTCAAGGTAGGCTGAATTTAGGGAGCCTCGGGAAAGTCGCGAAGCCCAGAGTGCATCTCCGCTGAACTCTTGAAGAAGAATTTTGTCCTGGAATAATTGAATTGATGAAAAGAGAAAGTAGCCGGCGCCCTGAGTATAGCCATAGTCCCGCCCAGAAGTTGCTGAAACCCGGTATCCACTTTTCATGTTTAGAGCGGCCTCTACGGGTGGTAACCAGGATGGGAGGTCAATAAGAAGAGTGGTATCTAGAAAAACATCTCCAGCAACTTCAAATTCAAATTCACAGGTACGTCCAAAATCTGGGGCATTTAGAGGAACTGTCTGGCGAATTTCACTTACAAAGGCTGGCCGGCGACTATAACGAGTTTCAAAAGGATTTACAGCATTGGCTAGTTTTTTGCTCAAGAAATAAGTATCTTTATTTCCACGGGCAATTGATTCATATAGGGCTCCTTCGGAAAGAAGACCGGCTCGAGCCATCTATCGGTGATTGCTTAAAATAAGTAGAGTGGAATTAATCCATATCTTCAACGCTAGCTGGCGGTAACACTTTTAAAGAAAGTGTTGCTGTTCCTTCATCAGAAGGTAAAGAAAGCTCTGCAATGCGTCCTTGACGATACATTGGAATTCGAAGTGTACACGGAGCACCCGTCTTAGTCCATTCTGAAATTGCTGAACGAATTTGAATGTATGCATTATCTGAATGATTCATTCCCATTTCAGGTGGAAGATCCGCGATTTTTTTGAGAAGTGTTATAGATTCTTTTAGACGGTCGCTCTTTTCCTTTAATGCCATATTCTTTTTATGAAACTAAGAAATTCTTTAGATACTCCTTACAGTGACAGTACGTTTTTTTCTATAAGTACTAGTACGTTTTTTTGAAGAAACTTTACGTGAACGTCCACCTGAGATAGGAGTTGTTGTTGCACTTAATTTTGATAAAAGCATTGTATAAGTCTGTTTTATTTCTTCTATTGTATTCTGAACACCAATAATCCAAGAATTTTCAGGTACTATTTGAAGTGCATTATTAATTGCTGTAGTAACAGGAGGTATAGTATCTAGTACGCTTTGAATATACGATTGATTTGCAAGTATATTATCAGATTTAGCTACCCAATATTGTTGATTAATTATATACCTCATAAATGTAATAGTTGCTATCATTACAGTAATGTTTTGTTTGTACGTGATAAGTTTAGTATTATTAGAATCATTTTCAAGAGCCCTATTAATAAGTACTTCAGTTACCATAGCATTATTTTTAAGATTTTCATGCTGATTGCTTAAAATAGATGTAGCATTAGTATTAGCAGGTGAATTTATTCGTATTTTTAGATCATTTACAAATTGACTGTATAACTCAAATGTAACTTGTATAGCTTGTTCATCTTCTGCTAAAGGAGTCTGAGTTGTTATTTCAGGAGTCTGAGTTGTTGTTTCAGGAGTCTGAGTTGTTGTTTCAGGAGTCTGAGTTGTTATTTCAGGAGTCTGAGTTGTTGTTTCAGGAGTCTGAGTTGTTATTTCAGGAGTCTGAGTTGTTGTTTCAGGAGTCTGTGTTGTTATTTCAGGAGTCTGAGTTGTTGTTGCACTTATTTGTGATAAAAGCATTGTATAAGTCTGTTTTATTTCTTCTAACATATCTTGAAGCGTAACAATCCAAATATATTTAGGTATTAGTTGAAGAGCGTTATCAAATAGTTTAGTAATAGTGGGTATATTATCTAGTATTTTAGTAATAGACGCTTGAAGACAAATTGTAGGTCTTAATGAACCAGAGATATCCATTTCATTTCTCAAATTAAGGATATCAATCATTAGTTTCATGAATGCTAATATTATAGCATTATGGTGCTCCTGAAATTGAATTTCGTTAGCAATTGAAGAATCTATAGAATTTTGTAGCTTACGCTTATTTATTTCTTTTTTAGCAATAACAGCAAGTCCCGTAACATTATAGGCCTCTGCAGTTAAGCGATTAATATCATCAGTACTAGAAAGCGATTTTGAGTTTACTTTTATATCCTCTACAAATTTATTGAATGAGTCATATGCAATTATTACAGGGTCTACATTTTTAACATTTGATGAATCAGATGTTGTTGTTTGCAATTGAGGGAGAACTGTTAATGTAGGAGCCGAGCCTTCTATAGGGACACTGGGTATAGGCTGCAGAGTCGGGGGAAGAGTTGGTGTAGGTAGCTTTATTACAGGAGGAAGCTTTATTGGTGTAGGTAGCTTTATTACAGGTAGAGGTTTTATTTGTACAGGAGCCTTTATTGGTGTAGAAGGGTTTGGTTTTACAGGAACCCTTATTGTTATTCTTCCCCCTTTTTGATTTTGTATCATTATCTATTATATTACAATATAATAAATAATGATTTTATCGTTATAATACGATAACGTGTAACGGCAAGTGCCGAAGTTAAGTACCCCTTTTGGGGTACTTAACTGTAGCATACTTGCCATATTAGGGTTGTAGGCAAAGTTAAGTACCCCCTTTTAGGGGGTACTTAACTTTGGCACAACACGGTATTGCTAAACACAGGCATTCCCATTATTACAGGCTAAAGCAACTGTACGCCCTTCAGCAATAGAATAACGCTGTGCAAATGTTACATATTTTGTTGTACATGTTGATGCAAGAGTAGCTCCGCATCCAGTATTACATGTAGGTTGATTAGCAAGTGTTATTGTTGAATAATAGACCCATTGAGTTTGACCCTGAAGTTTGCGGATTCTATCACTTCCATCCATTCTACTATAAAGTATTACTTAATTTAAATGGATCTAAAATATGCTAGACCCCCCGCGGAGTAAAATTGACGGCGCGACGGCCCCTAGACGTTCTTGCCTCCAATATGGTGTAACGGTTAGCATAAAGGGTTTTCACCCCTTAGACCCGGGTTCAACTCCCGGTATTGGAATATAGAGTTTGTAGGCACTCTTCAAAAACCTACAAAACCGGTTTAGCTCACTCTGTAAAGAGTTTGCTAAATCGGTGTAAACACCGGTTTAGCTCAGTTGGTAGAGCACCAGGCTTTTAACCTGGTAGTCGCGGGTTCGACCCCCGCAATCGGTATTTTTCTTATGTATCCATTTCATGGATACATAACAACAAATATTCCATCGTTATCCTCCTTTTAGGAGGATAACTAGGTATTTTTTCATACCATTCTTTGAATGATATGAAAAACCATGCCCTTGCTATTCCTCTTAAGAGGAATAGCTCGGTATTTTTTCTTAGTTCCCCTTTAAATTACTCATTAATACAATGTAGGAGTTGATTTACACTTCTTACCAGCTGGTGAATTACAATTTAGTAGAGAACTTTTTGGTGAAAATCCCTTTATTTTTAAAGAGTCTATTAATTTATTTTTATTAGTGATCCCTTTTATTTTTAAAGGTTTAAATCCATTTCCATAAACAACATAACACCTTTCTTCAAATACCATTATGTTTAGTATCTGTATATCTTTTAGAATATAAACTCGATATTTTTCATGGGCTTATAGACAACTCTCAATATAAAAAGAGATGTGTGGAATATTTGTGGGACTCGGCTCAGTCATACACGATGACTGTGCTCACTGTATAAACACTCTTCGCGCGCGGGGACCAGAAGGCTCGTGTGTAAAAGAGTTTGAAGGAGGGCTCATTGGATTTACGCGTCTAGCAATTAACGGGCTTACAAAGGAAGGGATGCAGCCAATGGAGTTTGGCGGAACACTATCGGCAACAAATGGTGAAATTTACAATTGGGCAGCTCTTGAAGAGAAACACAAGCTTCACTGTAATTCAGGAAGTGACTGTGAGGTTATTGGAGCTCTTTATCAGCACTTTGCTGGAAAACCCTTTGAAACACTTGCCAATCTTTTTAATTCCCTTGACGGTGTATTTGCTACAGCAATCATTGACTATAGCCACGGATACGCCATTATAGCAAGAGATCCTTATGGTGTACGTCCCCTGTATAAGGGTACGCGTACGGTCTACAATGCCACGCGCGTAAAGGAAGAGCAGGTATTTTTTGCCAGTGAAATCAAAGCATTGACGCCTCTTTGCAGTACAGTTACTCCATTTACGCCTGGGACCTTTGAAGTTTACGATATATCTACGCGCACCCTTATACACTCAGCAACGTACCATTCAATCGTAGTGAATCCCCTTCCTGCCTTTACATCAGTGGAAGCATCCTCACTAGCCATTAAGGAAGCTCTTATTAGTGCCGTCAAAAAGCGGATGCTAACGGAGCGCCCTATAGCAGCCCTTTTATCGGGTGGCCTAGACAGTAGCCTAATAGCATCCCTATTGGCAGAAGAGCTACGTAAGGCAAAAGCCCCGCCTCTTAAAACATTTTCTATTGGAATGGCGGGGTCATCAGACCTCTTACACGCTAAGAAAGTGGCAGAATGGATTCACTCAGACCATACTGAAATTGTATTAACGGCCGAAGACTTTTTCAAGGCCATTCCAGATGTCATTAAGGATGTTGAATCCTATGATACAACAACGGTGCGTGCCTCGGTTGGAAATTGGCTTGTAGCAAAAGCGGTGGCTAGCAATTCCGATTGTAAGGTACTTTTCAATGGGGATGGAGCTGACGAGCTTTTTGGCTCGTATCTCTATATGTTTGGAGCGCCATCATATAGGGCATACGCCGATGAGGTTTTACGACTTCTCAAAGATATTCACATGTTTGATGTTCAACGGAGTGACCGGTCGATTTCCTCGCACGGCTTGGAGCCACGTACACCCTTTTTAGATAAGACCTTTGTCCAGACTGTATTACAAGTCCCATTAGAGTATCGGCAGCCAACAGCGGCTATTCCAGAAAAGTGGATTCTACGTCGGGCGTTTGACGATGGTGTCACACTTCCACGGGAGGTCCTTTGGCGTCGGAAGGAGGCCTTTAGTGACGGTGTAAGTGGGGATAAGCCGTGGTATTTACTTGCCCAGGAAATGGCTACACGGGCAGTGGATTTAGAGAAGGTACTGGTGAAGTATGTGCATAATCCTCCAGTAACTCCTGAGATGTGTTATTATAGGGGTATTTTTGAGGGGTTTTATCCAGGTATGGCAACAGTAATACCGTATATGTGGATGCCGTTATGGTCTGATACAACTGACCCGTCGGCGCGGACGCTTAAGAATTATTAATTGATTACTAGCCAGTTAACAGTCCCGTTATCTGAACTAGCAGCAGTTCCAGCAACAACAAAACTATTGATAACAAATGAGGTTCCTGCTGTTATAGTACCAACAACAAGAATTGCTCCTGTATTTGCTACTGTTCCAGCAAGTGTTCTGCGCGTTAGGAAAATTCTGGAAGTTGCTGTTACAGCAGTTGTATTTATAGTAACAGTACCGCTAGCGAGTGTGGCTAATCCTACAGTTGCAGCACCAGCAAGTGACGGATTTGCCGTATCCGTATAGTTTGTAAGATTTAGAGCAGCCGCCGTAACACTTCCAACCGCCGTAACAGTGCCAGACGTATACACAGACGGACCTCTGTTTACAAGCGAATTGGCTGCATCCGTTCCATCAACAACCTCAACTGGCTTGTCCGTGCTGAACACGGCAAATAACGATGAGTTCGGGTTAATGTAGCCACTTACAAAGGTATTAGCAGGGCCAGACTGGTCCGTGAAAAACACGCCAACCATGAGCGTTGTTACACCAGGGTAGGCGCCGCCAGGGTAAAGCTTGCGACCGTTCTCACGTAGTATACGCCCCACCGTACAGTTTCCAACCGTGGCCCCAGATGTGCCGGCGGCGCCAGCATTTAGCGTGTACACCGGGTTTAAAGCCGTTCCCGTCTTATCATACGAGTAGAAACCCGTGCTAAAGGCCGCCGTAGCAATGTACGAACGCTTTGTGCGCTCCTTCTCAAAAGGTAGGTGAAAGGCAGACATTATACTTAGAGGTAAGAAAATTGAGATGTCTGTGTGGTACAAAATTAAGTACCAAAAACTATGCAGTGCATCGGACGTATTCCAGCAAAAGATGAAGTATATTTTACAACCGGTCCGCGACTTCACCGGAATAAGCCACTTCTGTATCTTTTGCCAAAACGTTGCTCTGAAGTCACGGAAAAAACACTTTGCGGACTTTGTACTCATAAGCGCGACGCTACACTAGCATCAATTGAAAAGCGTGGAGCAAAGTATATTCCTAATCAAGGCTCTCTTCTTCATGGAACTATTCTAGAGCCGATTCCAAATTGGAGTCGACTCTATAAGGGTGTTTGGTATCTAGAGCAGATTACAAAGGGGTATGAATTATCTCCAGATGTATTTGAACGGTCTGAAAATGCCTATAACGCTACACATAAAGACGGAGAATGTCCATCTGTAGAGATGCCTAAGAAAAAGGATTTAGATGTAGCACCTGTAAAGGCTAAGCGTGCAACAAAAGCCTCTGTGGCAACTGTTAAGGTTGTTGAGCCTGTAAAGCCATTAGAGCCATTAAAGCCATTAGAGCCATTAGAGCCCGTAAAGCCATTAGAGCCTATTAAACCTGTAGCAAAGCGAATGGCAAAAAAGACAGTGTCAAAGGTAGAAACAGTTTCAAATGTAGACACAGTGACAAAAGTAGAAACAACTCCTAAATCAACACCTAAGCCATTTCTTAAATCAGTAAAATCATCAGTAACCCATGTAGGAAAAATTTCAGATATCACACCTATTATTCCATCAAATGTTGTTACAGTTAATGTAAAAAAGACTACGCTCGATGGAAGAACTGTTTACATTAACTATAAAAATGATAAGGTCTATGATATGAAATTCAACTACATCGGGCGTTCGAAAGATAATGCCATTGATAGTAGTTTTCCAGATTCAGATGCAGAAATTTAATTTCTAATAAGCACCTCATTTGTAGTAGCCCCAGGTCTTAGCGAATTAATCGCCCGCCGAACAGGAATCCGCTCGACAATATATGGTGCGGGAAATGTTGTATGAAGTAGAACTACATCTGAATTACTTAGAAGAAAGCGGCATGAAAGCGCCTTACAAATATCAAACAGTTTTTTATGACTTTCGGCAGGAAAGCCATCGGCATTATATCCTACAAAGGATGTAGCCGTTTCAGGAACATACGGAGGGTCCATGTACACAAAGTCATCTTGAGAAATACGTGCTAATGATGCTTCAAAGGGTTGATGTTGAAAACTAACGCCTTGGATAAGGGCTGATACGTTTCTTAACGCTGCTTCATCATAAAACTCATGTATTTTATAATGCCCGTATGGCGTATTAAAGGCACCGTGACTATTTTCGCGATATACTCCACGGAAACAGGTCTTATTCAAGAATAGGAACAGTGCCGATATACGAATAGTATCATAACCTTCACTACATAGCCGATTATATTCAAACCGCGACATGTAGTAATATGATTCCGTAGAAGTCATTCCCACTTCACGGGTTTTAGCATTACGTACACCATTTTGAATGGGACACTGCTTGTATTCATCTAAAATGCTTTTACATTCACCAAGAAACTCATCAAGATTTGATTGTATATCTTTATAAAGTTGAATAAGACGTTTATTGGCATCACTGGCATATATAGAGCCGGTGGGCCTTTTACGCGATAAGACAGCAAGAAGAACTGAGCCACCTCCCAGAAAGGGCTCATGATAATTCACAAGTGTTTCGGGAATACGCTCTAGAACTGAATTAATAATCTGTGTCTTTCCACCTACCCATTTTAGAAAGGGTTTAGTATGCATGTAATGTGTATATATAATATATATAGTACAGTCATACTCAATTTTACCGCGACCCGGGCGGCTTCGTGCCGTGGCTAAAAATTGACGGACGCGGACTCCCCTTAGAGTGTATAGAAGAGATGAAGTATCCGTTTGTTGAGATTCGCTTCATTCTAAATGATAACGCGACGCCCGCGATGGACCACACGCTTGACCTAAAGCGGGTGAATAACGTGTATGTCTGGAACTATCATGACCCCGCGCTAAAGAAGCACCATGTCATGTATATTGATACCATGCGCGAGGTGTATGATGCATTCACGCGTATGGTGAATCTTCTAGCCTGGGATACACTACCATTCAAGTGTATGCAGGTTACTGCTCCAGCAATGCCTCCTATTATGGTTGACATCAAGGATGTCCCAACGGCACTAGATGATATCTATGCACTTCTGAGTGTTGTGCTGACAAACCCACCTGTAACTCTTGCGCCTGCCGAGGTAATCGCCTTTATGGCGAATGATGATACGAAGGTTGATGAGGAGGATGACGACGATGAGGAGGATGAGGATGAGGACGATGAGGACGATGAGGATGAGGAGGATGAGGATGAGGACGATGAATGCGAGGACTGTGATTGCGCTGAGGATGACTTTGCTGACCTTCCTCCACTAATTCCTATTTCACAGGCTGACCGCCCACCAGCATTCTGTACGCGGTCTAAGTCTGCTGTAAGCGCGCAGCCTTGCTATAGCTACTTCTCGTAATCTAGAATTAATAAGTACCGTGTTGTGCTAAAGTTAAGTACCCCCTAAAAGGGGGTACTTAATATTGCCTACAACCCTATGATGGCAAGTATGCTACATTTAAGCACTCCTCTAGGAGTGCTTAAATGTAGCATACTTGCCGTTAACTGTTCTTAAAATTCTATAAAAATAGGCGCTTTTTACCTTTAGTTCTTTTTTTCACAGTCTTTTGTTTTTTTCTAAATCCTCCAGCAATTGTTCCTGTACTTGTTGATTCTGCTAATGAAACCATATATGCTACATCAAAATCAGTGAAATTCTTTGGAGGATTTGATAAATCAGCATAAATTACATTACGAACAGATGCACCATTACTATAATCATATCTATAACTAACTATAGTTGTACCTGTAGGCAAAGCCGTCGAACTTATTTTAGCACCGAGTAATAATTTACCATTAGGGTCCACCGTATTTTTTTGCCCTTCAATAAAAATGGGATTAAAAACTAATTGGTTTGGAGGATAGAAGTTTTTAAAAATTTTACCAATAGATAATTTTTTTGAGGTGTTCCAATCATCTATAGAAGTGGCTAATGAACCAGCTTGTATTGTTATTGGAGCAACTGTTGTTACCATTGCTAACTCTTCTTGAGAAATAGTCTTAAATGCAAAATCCTGGGGTATCATTTTTATATCATCTGGAGTTAAATCCCAGTTTATTCCATCATAAGAATACGAAATTCTTTTCCACAATAATAATCCAACTGTTCGTGATTGACCAGCAATCCACATTGAACCATTATATATGACTTTCCAAGATGTAATCGCAATTCCAAGAGCTCGGGTGGTAGTTGTTGTTAAGAGTTGAGTTGTTGACACTTGAGTTGTTGTTGATAATTGAATTACTGGAATTCTAATATTTATATTATTCCAATTAATTCCATCAGTTGAATAGCATAATCCCTCATTCCTACCTCCAACAGTTGTACCTCCAAGAACCCACATCGAGCCATTTGATGTAAGTGAATAAATTGCTTTCATATTAGTAGGATTTGTTAGACAAGTATTCCAATTAATTCCATCATATGAATATGCTATTTGATAAATGTTTGAAATAGGATAAGCTACAAGAAATAAAGAGCCATTCCATGCAACTGGACCAAATAAAAAACTTAAAAATGGTGGTGTAAAATTGCACGGGCTCCAATTAATTCCATCATTTGAATAGAGTATATTTGTTCCTACAGCAACCCATAGAGATCCACTCCATACTACATCTCCATATGAACCTGTAGTAATATTAGACTGCGTCCAGTTTATTCCATCATATGAATAAGCTATCTTATATCCTACACCAACCCATAAAGTACCATTCCATACTGGATTTAGAAATTCCTCAGTATAAAATCCTCCTGATGGATTTTGAAGTTGTCTACTAAAAATGCTAACTGCTGATGAAGAAATATTCCAGTTAATTCCATCATATGAATACAGGGTATTTGCAACCCACACTGTTCCATTCCATATAATTTTTCTGGGTGCTTCACCGTATGTGTATGTTGATGGTATTATACACTTATTCCAATTAATTCCATCTAATGAATATGCTAGTCTAGTTGTTCCACGACCGCCCGCAATCCACATAGAGTTATCATACACTACAGAGAAGCCATGAACAAATACATTTACTGAAGGAGATTTAGTCCAATTAATTCCATCATACGAGTACATAAGTATAGAAGAACCCCCAGTCATACCAATAGCAACCGTAAAAGCAGCGGAATTATTTGTTGTAGTAGATCCATTTATTATTTGACTAGTAGTCGGAGCAATTGTTGTTGGTACTTGGGTTGTAGTCGGAGCGACAGTTGTAGTTGGAGCCAGTGTTGTAGTAGGAGCAACTGTTGTAGTCGGAGCAAGTGTTGTAGTCGGAGCTAGTGTTGTAGTTGGAGCCATTGTTGTAGTTGGAGCCAGTGTTGTAGTTGGAGCGACTGTTGTAGTCGGAGCGACTGTTGTAGTCGGAGCGACAGTTGTAGTTGGAGCCAGTGTTGTAGTCGGAGCCAATGTTGTAGTCGGAGCCATAGTCGTTGTTAGTAGTCGTGTTGTTGTTGGCCGCGTTGTTGTAGGTCGTGTTGTTGTTCGCTGTGTTGTTGTTGAAGCTCTTATTATAAAGCGAGGTCGAGTTGTTGTAGGAATTTGAGTTGTTGTAGCGCGTCGAGTTGTTGTAGCTCCTCCCTTTAACCTTCTCCTCATTATTAAATTACAAGAAATAAAATAATGGAACTAGCGTGTTACACTAAAAAGTCTAGGCTTAATTGCCGGTTCAAACCCGTAGGGAATGATAAATTCAAGCGGTTTCACACGAAACTGTGTTTCCATTCCTGTTGGAACAAACATACGCACGGGGTCTTTTTTTACTGAGCATCTTTTCGAAAGTGCCAAAAGCGATTTTTCTAATTCATAAAAAAGCTTGGTAGCCTCTTTACAACTAATCGGTACACATAGGGTTGTATCACCATTATGATATGAAAGAATCATTTCACCAGTATCATTTGTACAACGAATTTCACACGGCGTTGTATAAGCCGTGTCACATACAATCCACCACGACGACGGATGAAGTCGATATTTCCCTACTGTGTAGCAAGACGGGCGAAGATAGGTTAATGTATGATAAAAGGGTATAGACACTGTAAAATCTCCGTGGCATATTAATACTACGCCGTGTTTATCTATATTAATATCTACTGTCATTCTATAAATAGTATCTACAGGAGTTTAGACTGGCGTTAGCACGTTACCGTGTTGTGCTAAAGTTAAGTACCCCCTAAAAGGGGGTACTTAATATTGCCTACAACCCTATAATGGCAAGTATGCTACATTTAAGCACTCCTAGAGGAGTGCTTAAATTCGGCACTTGCCGTTATATATCCCTTTTTATATACTCTTTCCCATCATATATCCACTCTCTAGACCGTCGTGACCATTGAGGAACGCCGTCGCAAAATACATCATTAGATTGATATAATTTGTAATGAAATTTCACATCTTTAATGCTATACTTACACTTCTCTATTGCAGAATACAAAACGTCTTCATTTCCCGTGCCATTTAATAGGGAATGTTCATGTTTCCATACATTTCGCATTACCTTATATGAGCCATACCCAATATTATCTGCACAGGTTGTATTAGATTCTTTCAAACTGTAGTATATATTTTCCTCAATAGGTTTCAGCTCTAACTGTAGGACTTCCGCATCTAGACGCACACGAACAACACAATCTACATAATTTGGCACATAATTCATAACAGTGTTCATAGAATACATTAAACGATACGCATTTGGAACTTTTACTGGAAATATAAAGTCACTATTTTGAATAGGCTCTATAAATACACACTGTATGTTTTTTTCATTACAAAAACTACTAAGCTCTTTATACACTGTATTCTTATAGGTTAAAACAATGAAAATAAAGGTGTGATTTGGATAGCTTCTAGTAAAATATTCAATATTCTTTTCTATATTAGAACGAACCTGTGTAAAAGATGGTCTTGATACACCTACAAGGGTAACACATACTTTCATTATGAATTATGTATAGTAAACTTTAAGTTACGGCACAACACGCTATAGTCACTCTAAAAATTGAAGGTTTAAGTAGAGTGTAAGACGCTTACACACAGAAATGCACTTCTTTGAAATCTGCCCGCTAGATGTTATCCGCGACGTCATCTTCCCCTTTCTGAACTACGATGAGCGCAATGCTGTGAATGCTTGCATGCCTAGGCATGATTACATTCGCACACCATTAAAGAAGAAAGAAGTTCTTTCCTTCCATGTAAAGCTATCTACATCAATCATCTCACGTTCTCTACAAAAGGTAGAGAAAACATCGGGTGTGCAACATAGCCGAGCAGTATTAGCAACATACAGGGCATTACTGAATTACTATCTTCCTGCTGTGCATAACGAGAACTTTCGCAAAGTTCTTATTAGCAAAGCGAAGGGATACAGTAGTCTAGATTCACCTGAGTTCAAAACCAGTCAGGCATCAAAGTATGTAAAAAAGACTCTATGTGGAATTGCGAATGATATATTGGCTGTTCTAGAGAAGAACCCATTTAAGTATCATATTAGCATAAAAGATACAATCGAATGGACGGCAGTCAAACCCTACTATTATCTTGAACACCCAGTAAAAAAGAAGAACAGCACAACACGGTAGCACAACACGGTAAAACCGATTAAAAATTGATCGGTCACCTACCCCTGTCTTTACTACAGAAACATGCCTCCTCGTCGCTCAGCCCGTCTTGCCATGAAGCCCCGTGTGAATTTTCGTGAGCCTTCGTTGCGTATTTCTAAATATCCACGTGTAACAAAACAGCGTACTCCATATCCTAGCACGTGTAGTAAGATTTTGATTGGTCTTAACTATATTATTCTTATTGCCTTTTCATTGACCCTAACTGCCCCATTTGTTGTTACTGATAATCATGTCAGGAAGTACTTGACGGTAACTTAGCGGTAACGTCTAACGGCAAGTGCCAAAGTTAAGTACCCCCCTTGGGGGGTACTTTGCTGTAGCATACTTGCCATCATAGGGTTGTAGGCAATATTAAGTACCCCCTTTTAGGGGGTACTTAACTTTAGCACAACACGGTAGTACTAAAGTTCTAGTCATCAGAGCTAAATACTTAAAATAAGTATTTAGCGGTAATAAAACCACACAGTAGCCCCTCGTAAAAGGTCAAACAGGCTCACCTTAGAGCCCCACAGCGCCCCATCTTCAAACGTAAGCATTCGGCTATCAAGGTCCTTTTTTATTGCTTTCTGTAGAACAATCTTTACCCAATCTTCTAAGCTAAAGGGGGCTATAAGATTTTCAGACTCACACCATGTTTTTACAGCGTCATTTGCAGGATAGAAGCCGTGAATAGTACGCATATCAGTTTCTATACGCACTAGCTTTTCTTGAATTTCATCTAAAACGGGTTCAAAATTCGTAATTTCTTGCTGAAGATACGTAAGGTCTTCACTAATAGAGCATGTTTCATCTGAAGATGAATCGTCTGAAGGTGTGTATGTAATTTTCATGGTAATACGCATTTGCCCCTAATCCTTATCAATTTTAGATTCCGTATAACGGCAAGTGCCAAAGTTAAGTACCCCCCATGGGGGGTACTTTGCTGTAGCACAACACGGTACCGTGTATTGCAAAAATTGAAACTTGTGTATAATCATACAGGAATATAAAAATGTCTTCAGTGTATGTTGTTATTGAAAATGGGGATCCATATGAAAAGGTATATACATCATTCCCTTCCGCTGCAGCTGCAGTTAAGGAAAAGCACGCAGAGACGGTTGCCGAGCAAATAAGAGATTCGGACGGAGACCCCATTTGCTCAGAAATTGATGTACCAGAAGATGTGTTAACTGGTAAGACATATTTGTACGTTGAAAAAGGGATTCAGATTTACATTTATAAACTAGCTATTGTAGGGTGAAATTCACGCCATTTCAAAAAAGGTGAGCAAGATTTGAAATAGGCGAATCAAGCTCAATTACTGTTGCTGCATGAAAACTATCAATACTTTTAGGACATATACTATAGATAGTGTGACAAGGTATAATAATCATTGTACCAGCTCTTAAAATTATATCAATGAATTGTATTTCTCCTACAAGGGGCGTGTCATTCACAGTAAGGCTAGGCGGATATCTGTAGGTCCATGCACTTGGAAGAAATTGCTCCGAACGTTTATTTACCAATGACACTGTATATGTTCCTTCCGTTACAAGAATACATGTGTACAATGATGTTGGGCGCACCATTCCATAACCACCAAGAATTGTAGATATCCGTGTAGACTTGAAAATAGAAAAATAGCCAGATAATTCAGTAATAAATTCACTATATGTATGATTGACCCATGTATCCATTGCGAGCTCTTTGGCAAGTGTACGACTCAATGACGTATCTAGAATAGGTATTCCCACTGCCTGATCATCCGGAAATGTATTTCCTGTATGGTTTCTATAGGTTTCCAAGGTGGTTGAACTGCCAATGCGTAGGGGAAATTCATTTAGGCGTGGAACTTCTGATAATTTCATCCGAGTGAGAATTTTAGGAAAGGGGCATCCACGTAAAATAATTGGCTGACTTTCTTGGAGAAGTTCATGGAGGGTAAGAAGAGAATTTGAAAATTCAACCTGAAGAATTTCAATAGACTCCCTACGCTGGCTATAAAACCAGACACTTATAAAAAATAGTACGCACAGCGTTAAAAAGACCTCAACTAACATCCTTATAGGTAGGCTAGTCTTCTTTTTCATTTTCTAAAGCGCGGTCAACGCGGCACGCCATTTGAAGTACCTGTGCACAAAGGTCCCCCTTTTCGTCTGCACACGCCTTCATTTTACTATCAATATTAATGGCTTCCTCTTCCTTTAAGACGAAGTTGTAAATCTCCACGGTCTGTGTCTGGCCAATACGCACGGCGCGCCCAATCGCCTGCTCCATAAGCGCGCGAGTCCACCACGGACCCGTAAAGATGATTCGGTCAAAGTGTTGGAGGTTGAGCCCCGTCCCGCCTGACTGGAGCTGAATAAGAATAACATCAGTCATAGATGAATCGGGAAGTGGCGCATGCGTTGCCTTCAGAACTTCCTCGCGCTCAACATGGTTAAGTGCACCACTGTAGATGGAAACGTTGCGACACCAGCTTTGCTTTTCAAGCATCTTTTTGAGAAGGTCCATCTCGGGGTGAAAGTGGCAGAAGACAATCCACTTGTGAGGGTGCCCGTCTTGAGCAATCTGAGAGCCAATCGTTGAGCAAATCGCCTCGAACTTTGTGGAGTTACCAATCCAGTCGGGGCGCTCATAGTTACTGCCGAGCGCCTTTTTGCGAGCATCAATGTAGACCTGCGGGTGAAGGCTGAGCTGGCGCAGTTTCATGAAGAGCTGAATCTTGCCGAGCGCTCCTGCACCGTCGGAGTCAAGTGCCTTCCAGCGGCGCACAATAATACCAGACATGCCCTTGTAGAACTCTGCCTCCTCATCCGTGTGGAAGGGAAGCTTTACTGTCTTTACTACGTACTTTGGCGGCGCGTCAGAAATCGTTTCACGCAGCTGGTCCATTGAGCGCGCAAGAATAAGCTTCTTAGCCGTCAGAGCAAGTGTTTCAAAGTTGCCGACAACATGCTTGGGGTTCTCCACACCGAGAATCTGGAAAAGGTGCGCAAGGTCTTCGATGCCATTCACAATCGGTGTAGCACTAAGGAGCCAGCGCGCGCGTGCCACAAGAAGGTCAACAAGCTGAAAGCAACTGTTGCCCGAAGCAATGCGGTGCGCCTCGTCACAAATAAGGCGGTCCCACGGGAAAGTTGTGAGCAGCTCATGCTTTGAGCGCGCAGCCTCGTAGCCAATGATATAGAGCTTGGGAGCCTTGAAGCGATCAATACCATCTACCTCCCAGGCGACGTGCCGAGTAGTGACAGAGGGGCGCAGCACCGTAATCTTCGACTTCTTCGCCGTGTCCGCCCACTGATTAAGCACAGCAACGGGAGCAATGAGAAGCGTGTGCGTTGTCTTCTTATCAGTCTTAATGAGCCCCAGCATCTCAATCGTCTTGCCTAAGCCCATCTCATCGCAGACGATTCCGCCACAGGGGAGTTGCGTTTCGCGCTCCATCATCCATGTGATGCCAACGGCCTGGTGAGGCTTGTAAGCGAAACCGTTCCAGAGAGGAGTAATCATTTGCGTTTAGGGGGTAAAAAAGACGCGCGCGCGAAGCTAGCTTCAATTTTACGAAAACCTCAAACAACGGTAGCCCAGTCTGGGATAAGCGCCGGTCTAAGACTTTTTAAGTAAAATGCCTTTGGCTTCAAGCCCATGTTAACGGCGCGCTTATGGGCAAAGAAAGCTCCCCACCAAGCCAAGGATGAGTTCCCAATAATTGAACCCCCAGTACAGTAGGCCATTTCGTAGAGAACAGCAACACTACGCGTTTCTTTTGACCATGTAACTGTTATTTCTAAGTCTTCTGTGAGTGCTTCAATAAAGCCACGACACATATCTGGCTCATCAGAATAGACATGTAGGCGACTGCCAGCAGGAATAGCGTCAATACACTCCATATAGTAGTCAATAAGCTCTTTACAGTCCCTATAAGATACATGAAGCATCCAAGTGTTTCGCTGAAGGTCGTATGTAGTTAGATTTGCCTCCTCTAGAATGATTTGTGTATCATTCTTTAGAGCATTTTTCCAGTCAGGAAAGAGATTTATGCTAATGTGCAATTTCCATGGTCCCTTAATACAAATGTTGTATGGTGTTTCGTTAGGGTAGTTATCCTGAACAGTAAGAGTAGGGAACAGTCGAACAATCCTTTCTTCATGACCATCGCTCTTAACGATTCGTAACGGTATATTGTGGTCTTCAGAGTACTTACGTGCTTCGTAAAGATTGAAGAGGCATTTTCCGATACCACCTGAGAGTAGCGGAAAGACAATGGCTTCTTCCATTACGAGTAAAATTGAGCGGAGCCGTGTAAAAAAACTAGAGTAACGAGCTACTCAATTTTAGCTGATATGGTCTATCCAGCTTATCGATTTCCAACAGCCTTTGCTCAGTACCGCCCGCGCTCACAAAAGGTGTATGGCGTTATATGTGTTTCTAGAGAAAACCGTATTTTGCTTGTACGCGGACGGAATAGTGGTATTTGGTCACTGCCAAAGGGACACTTGAAGGGTAGTGAACTTCCACATGAATGTGCCTTGCGCGAACTCTATGAAGAAACCGGAATCCGCCTTGATCGAACGGACTATCGTGCATCTAAGAAGCTGTATGCAGGAGAATACTTCATCTATGGTATTGATGATGAAACGCCTCCAGCTATTCATGACACTCGCGAGGTGTCTGAAGCAGGCTGGTTTACATTAGAAGAACTGAAGCGATTTCACTGTAATGTAGATATTGTTAACATGGTATCACGTCTACAGAATGGGTCGCTTGTCTTTTAAGGTTAAAAAAAGACAGGCTAACGCCCTATTTCTTTTTTTCCTGAAGTGCTTCCAAAAGGCGAATGTGCTTTTGACTGAAAGCACCCTTTAGTTCAAAGGTCTTCTTCGCCTTATCACTTTTCTTGTTGCGCTTTGCTACGGGTGTTGTGTGATCCATTTGCTACTATAGAAAATGGTTGGTATCTTTCTTATATGAACCATTCCCTTCAATTTTTTTGTTTTTCAGGTTTTAACAGTCATTCTCGGCATCCTCAATCGCCTTGCGAAGCGCGTTCGCCTCGTCCTTGTTCTGGAGCCAGGTGAATACGGGAGCACCGACATCCTGAGGCTGAGCATAGAGGTAGTAGATGAACCCGTCATCTGCAGGTTCACCTATTCTCTGTGTACCCAGAGCACGCGCCTGCCAATCATCTTTATGTGCCCTGCACACCGAGAGCGCGTGATCGCCGAAGACATACCTCTCCTCCTTCATGGCGCCCGTGGAGTCAGAGCGAAAGAGCGTGATCTCATAGCTGATGCCGTCGAAGAGGACAATGGGCGAAGACATCTTGATTGCTTTGATTGCTTGATTGCTTCTCTGTTGGTATGAAAAATAGGGGTCCTGCCCCGTTCAATTTTTTTATTTTTTACCGTGTATTGCTAAAGTTAAGTACCCCCTAAAAGGGGGTACTTAATATTGCCTACAACCCTATGATGGCGCACCCGATAGACTCGTCTATCGGGTAAGCCTGGCATACGAGCATAGCTCGTATGCTCGGCAAGTATGCTACAGCAAACGTTAAGCCAAAGGCTTAACGCAACTTTGGCACTTGCCGTTAGTCGAACATGTGGGTGATGTCCTTTGTAAAGCCGCCCGTTGTAATCTCAATCTTACACGGACGCGGAAAGTAGTAGAAGGGGGTGCCATTGTCATGCTCATGCTGAAGCCAGCTCACCTGGTCCTGGTTCTTATACCAGAGCATCTCTGGCGACGAATCTTCCATGCCGCCGGCGTAGCGCGGGAACTTGAACGCGACCCTGTAGTAAAGAGCCAATTTGTGGTCTGTAACGTGGAAGTCGGCGAAAGGGAAACGCTTCGTCAGCTCCTTGAGCTTGAAAGCGTCACCTTTTGCCGTAAGCGGTGTGCTAAGTTTCTCCTCCAGCACCTTCTCGCGGTTCAGAGCCATGCGGGCGTTGCGCTCCTCCACGGAGAGCTTGTTAGCAATGGACGCAGACATCTTTTGCTTTTGGTTGCTTGGATTGTTTGGTTAATACAAAAAATAGGGGGTTAACCCGTTCAATTTTTTTACCGTGTTGTGCTAAAGTTAAGTACCCCCTAAAAGGGGGTACTTAATATTGCCTACAACACTATGATGGCGCACCCGATAGACTCGTCTATCGGGTAAGCCTGGCATACGAGCATAGCTCGTATGCTCGGCAAGTATGCTACAGCATAGTACCCCCCAAAGGGGGTACTTAACTTTGGCACTTGCCGTTAATCAGTGTCATAGTCTTCCTCGCTAATGTCACTATGATAGGGGACACTTCCCTGATAGATGCTACAATCGTCATCATCCACAAATACGGTGTCCTCCTGAATGCGTGGCAAGTAGCTGTCGAGCTCTGTGAACTTTGACACGCAGTGTTCATTCCATGCCGTTACGTAGCCAGGGATGTTTGCAATGTCCAATGAGAGAAAGACCCAGCCGTCCTCAATCATTTGCGCGCGCCGCCGCGCTGTCAACTCCTTGACAGCATCCTGCTCGGAGATGGGCACGACCTTGAAGCAATCAGTGAAAGAGAGCGATGACTTTGCTGGGCTTGTAGAGCTTGGTGAAAGAGGAGGGAAAGCCGTGCTGGGAAGAGAGCTCACAGGCTCGTCGACCTTCAACGTACGCTTGTTAGGGGGAATGTAACGGCGGTTCTGCATTTTCACTGTGAGAGTAAGGATTGTGGGCGAAGTCCTTCAATTTTGTTAGACCACTAATTAGCGCCAAATCCTTATAATAGCTCTACATAGAGGACACTGTGCTGTAGATGTATAGCCAGGTGATGATACACCTATACGAACTTTGTTAAGACAGCTAGCACATTTGCGTGTATAAAAAATAGCGGCATGCTCCATATCTAATGGCAACTGCTAAAGTTAAGTGTCATCATGGATTAAGGCCCCCACATGAATGGGATGAATGTGAAACATGAACTCCTTTCGCAGGTAAAAGGCACGGCTAATAGAGCCGTGACCTGGGCCCTTTGTCCGATTCTGGAGGAGTGTACCAGTCTTACTTGTAAGCGTGCCGTCGCGTACAAAGGTTTCACGTATGGCCTCATAGTCGGCAGTCAGTGTATCAGCAATACGCGGGTGCTCGCTCATGAAGAAGATGTAAGGCTGATAGAAGACGATAATGTCACCCTTGCGCTCATAGGGGACTAGAAGCATTGAGCTCATCTTAACACCTGGGCGGGAAGTGGCAAATGGGCTGGCTACCAAGTCTTCTTTTGAGAGCATACAGACAGCAATGGTTTCCTTTGGCACAAAGGTGTTACCCCGCCGAATGACAGGATACACCTTTAACTCGCCATCAAGGCAGTCAAGGCTGTTTGAGCTGTGTGGAATGCCTGTCAAGGTTTCCAAAAGAAGCCCTGTAGCCCCTTTGTTTGCTGTAAGCGGCGCTACAATCTCCTTATCAACGTGCATGAGCGCCTTTGTGTAGAGCTCTGCAATAGTGAACGGCATTGTGGGGGGTGCTATTTGTTAGCACCCGTGACCCCTTTAATTTTTTTACAATCTGTTACCGCCAAGTACTTAATTTAAGTACTTGGCTCTAATGGCTAGAACGAAAAGTTATAGTGACTCCAATGACATAAGGCCACTGCGTGGCCTTATCCATGGGGAGTTCTTAACTTTAGTACTAGACGTTACAAAAAAAAGAGTGTGTCTTTTTTTGTCTTTTGTTTTGTTTTATTTGTATTTAGTCGTTTAGAGGCCGGCGACAACCGCGTCCCAGTCGGCGGGCTTGGTCGCGTCGCGCTTGACCGTCTTCGTCGTGGCGTCATAGGCGCCGGCGTACTTGAGGTCGCTGTCGATGACGTCGCCGCGCGCATTCACGCCGAGCTCCTCAGCGCCAATGGTCATGGCATTGAAGTCGCGGAGCTGGTCCATCGTGTAGCTCGGCTTCTTGGCCTTGAATGCCGCCTTTGGCGCGGGCGCGGCCGCGGGCTCCGAAACCAGCTCGGTAATCTCGGAGATGACGGTGTCGACCTTCATCTCGGTGGCGGCAATCTTCTTTGCCGCCAGCGTCGCTGCGCGCTTTGCGTTGATGGCAGCCTTCTCCTCCTCGGACTTGGGCGCGGCCTTCTTGCGCTCCTTCTTGGCCGAGCTGTCCGAATCGCCGGCATCAGAGGCAGCGGCCGACGGCACGGCGGAAGACGCGGGAGTCTTCTTGGTGCGCGGCGCAATGGGCGGGCGCTCCCAGGACTCGAACGCCTCGAGCACCTCAGAGTCGGACCACGCCTCATAGGGCTTCTCCTTCTTGAGCACAGTGCAGAACTGCTTGACCATGGTGGCCGGGCCCTTGAAGTGCTCCTTGTCCGTCTCAGACGCGTCAGCGCAGGCCGTCTTGAGCAGGTTGCCGACGCGCATGGTGAACTTGATCCACACATTGGCCTCCTTCTTGGGCGCCTCAGGGTCCTTCATCTTCTTTGCCTTCTTTGCCGGCGTGGCAAAGTCCGCGCCGCCGCCGATGGACGACTTGAGCGTGATGAGCTGGGACTCGAGCGCGGCGATGGTGCTGAGGAGCGACGTGGCGTTGGCGATGGCAGACATTTCGGTTGGATGCTTGGAAAGCTGAAAGCTTAGAGCGGTAGGGTGATTAGTATTAGTAATCGTACTGCTCTCTTGGCGAAAATCGGCTTCAATTTTTCTTTTTGTCGGCGCGCCGCCCGATGGCAGAGCGACCGCCCAAAACGGGTCAAATGAGGGGGTCGCTCTGCCATATAGCGCTCAAAGCTGGCTAGGGGGACTGGGCGCCGGCACAGGTCATATTTGCTACTCTGGCTATTGTTGGCAGAGCGTTCTTAGAATTTCGGCAGAAGGAGCGTCTTTGTTCTGCCATTGTTGTGCCATTGCTCTGCCGGCTAAAGGCAGACGGTCGGCAGAAGGAGCGTCTTTGTTCTGCCATTGCTCTGCCATTGCTCTGTCGGCTAAAGGCAGGCGGTCGGCAGAAGGACTGGGTCGTTCTGCCATTGCTCTACCATTGCTCTGCCGGCTAAAGGCAGAAGGTCGGCAGAAGGACTGGCTCGCCCATCCATTGCTCTACCATTGCTCTGCCGGCTAATGGCAGACGCTCGGCAGAAGGTCGGCAGAAGGACTGGCTCGCTCTGATAATGCTCTGCCGGCTAAAGGCAGAAGATTGGCAGAAGATTGGCAGAAGACCCCCTTTGCTCTGCCGGCTAATGGCAGAAGCTCGGCAGAAGGTTGGCAGAAGACCCCCTTTGCTCTGCCGGCTAATGGCACAAGGCTGGCAGAAGGACTGGGTCGCCCATCCATTGCTCTGCCGGCTAAAAGCAGAAGACCGGCAGAAAATAGATGCTTGCTCTGCCGCCGCTCAAAGCCGGTGCCCAAAAAGAAAAATTGACGGGCCCGAATGCCCCATAGCTCGTCAACCTAAACAACGAGAACTAAGGTCTCTCTCGCTTTCAAATGACGATGCAAGTCACCTGGGAGCCTCACAGCGCGCACGACTGCTGTGGAAACTGTTTGGACCACCCGCTGATGGTGGGCGAGTACCTTGAGTGGTGTATGGCTCTCCGCGGGGGGCACACTTGGGGGTCGCTAGTGCTGCTCGAGGAGGAGCAGATGCTAGCCGTGGAAACGTTTGATGCACGCATGCAGCGGCTTGCGCGCATCGCGGCTGAGGAGGAGTCCCGCCGCATTGCCGAGGAGGTCAACCGCCGCGAAACCTACGCGCGCGACGTCAAGGAGAAGACGCGTATGGGGCTGAAGCGGACCGAGACGGTCGCCAAGCGCATGCAGCCGTGCAAGTGGGTCATTGGGCAGTTCGCGGGCGACGAATGCTGGGCGCACGAGTACACTGACCCGAAGACGAAGGCGCACGTCATCAAGCACACGTGCGACCGCCTGCACCCGGGTGAGGCGGGCTGGTGTGACATGTGGCTGACGAACCCGCGCTTCAAGCCCTCAACCGCGCCGACCGTGCGCAACTTCAACGGGCTGATGACGGGCAAGCGCTTCAGCAAGTAACAAAGCAAATAAAAGAATGGAAAAGCCAATAAACCTAAAGAGGAATACAAAGAACGGCTTTTTTCATGTAGGAGTAACCTAAGCTCCCACTAAAAAAGTGACCAGCCACCTTTTTAGCCCGTATAGGGCGTCAGCGCTGCATCTGCTCGCGCGTGCGCATATACTCGGCAAGCGAGGCGTGAATGTCGGCGCGCAGCTTCTCGGCCTCGTCATCCGACTCAATCCAGATGCGCACGTCCTCAAACTCCTCGTTGTCGGGCTGGCAGTTGATGTAGTAGAAGCAATAGCTCATGTGGATGCCGCCTGAGAGCTCGGCGGATATGCGGTTGTGCCGCTCCTCTACTGTGATTTTCTCGGGAACGCCCATCGCGCTCAGCTCCTCAACGCTAAAGACGTGGATGGGGGCGCGCGGAATGGTAACCATGTCGTAAAGGGGGAAGGTGTGCGTCTTCATCACGCCATTCACCGTAAATGTGAAGACGTGGCCCTTGTCGGTGTAGGCGTAGGAAGCCATTGTGTTTTGCTTTGAAGGCTTTGCTCTAGACTGTTGTCTAGAGATTGCAGGTTGGGGGGGGGTATCTACAGTGATGGGCTTTTGGGGCTTCAATTTTTCTTTTTCAGGCCGCGTCTTTGAGAAAAACAAAAATTGATAGACATAGCGCGCGTCTATGTAAGTACCCCCTGAACAATATGGCGACCATTCAAAACACTCGCATTCGCCACTTCTCCGACACGAGCGCGACGCTGAGCGCGCTCAAAAGCGAGCATGCCGAGTTTGAAAAGAAGGTAGTCTTTCTCAATCGCGAGGCAGCATGGTGGACGCGCGAATACGCTGCAACCCGCTCATCGGATGCCTTTGTGTCAATGAACACGGCAATCGAGAAGTTTCGCATGGCTGAAGACATTTGCACGGTAATGTGGGACACCATGTGCGAGGCAAGCGAAACGTACCGGGCATCCAAGCGCACAAAGTACGAGTAACGTCTAGTACTAAAGTTAAGAACTCCCCATGGATAAGGCCACGCAGTGGCCTTATGTCATTGGAGTCACTATAACTTTTCGTTCTAGCCATCAGAGCCAAGTACTTAAATTAAGTACTTGGCGGTAGGCGCAACAAAAAGAAGACAAAGCATGGGTCTTTTTTGATAAAATTGACACGCGACGGTTACAAAACCTGTTTAACACAGGCTACATGGAATCTAGCAACAACACCATCATGAACACGCTCAACCACATTGCCATGCTCGAAACAGCGCGCTCCGACATTATGACGGCGCTTGCCGAGAAGTGGCAGACCATCCTTGACTACCTCCAAAGCCCCGATGCAGACATCCCCCCGCCCTTTGACATGCCAATCACTTCAATCGACACGGTCCGCTCCATTCAAGCGGAGATTGACACGCTGAATGATGAGCCTATTGAGCCCCCTCCAGCAAAGCGCATTCGTCTTAGCTCCGAGCTGGCAAACGCGCCCGAGTTTGAACCGTCCATTGAAATGAATGAAGAGGACGAAGCCCGCTGCCTTGGCTCGCTGCTGAATGACTCGTAAAATTGAAGGGAGCTATCCACAATTTTTTAGTACGTTCCCACAGATTCAAAATGCTCAACTTCAAGACAATCCAGAGCTACCTTGTCATTGGCGGCAAGACCTTTCACGCAAAGGAGGTAATCAAGAGCTTGGGCGGAAAGTGGAACCCCATCATGAACGCGTGGCTAATGCCATCGGTCCATGACACTGAAGAGTTTCGCAAGACTCTCCAGTACAAGGCTTCCGTTGCTGAGAATGCAGCAAAGCTCAACATGAACATGAAGCGCGCGGCGGCGCGCGCCCATGCAAGCACTCCAGCGGGCATTGCCGAGGCGGCGGCAAAGGCAAAAGCGCTGGTGATTGAGTGCCTTGAAATGAAGAAGAAGACCGGTGCCTACAGCTGGATTTGCTGTGAGGACTGCATTGTCATTGATTGGCGCCGGCAAACTACGCGCTGTGACTCCTGTGGACATGCCTTTCGCGCGCGCGGCATGGTTTACACTGGCGACTGATAAGTTATATGCTAAGGCACAACACTGTAAAAAAATAGGGGCTTCCCTTCTTTTTTACTACACGTTACTCCCATCTTACTCGCGAAAAGAGAATTGCCTGTAGCGTCTTCCAGAAGATAGCCGGCGCGCCCATGCGGTAGTGACCTACATAGTAGGTGCCGTCGTGCGTCTTCACCGTACGATTGCCCCGCTCACGAATGGCCGTATCAGAGCTTGCAGATGTCATCAAAGCAATTGCCCCGCTCACTTTGTGAGCAAACGCTCCCTTCAGCCATGTGTGGGCATCAATCGTGCGTGTCATCACAAGAATGAGAGTCCAATCATCCATGCTCTGTGTTGTGGGGAGAAGGCGGCGCTTTGACTCTAAACTAACAGGCAAAGGTGTCCATTGAGCGTCAATGTCTGTCATGGGAAGGTTGGTGTTGACGTTCATCAACTCGTCCGCGCTCTTGTAGTATTGAAGGTTGCCTGGCAGGTCGCCAAAGTAGTACTCGTCGCGGATGGAGTTGGGCTTGAGCGTCGTCATTCTATATGCTTGATGTGTAATTCTAATACATATCCACGCCCACTTCAATTTTATAACGTCTAGTACTAAAGTTGATAACTCCCCATGAATAAGGCCACTATGTGGCCTTATGTCATTGGAGTCATTTAACTTTTCGTTCTAGCCATCAGAGCCAACTACTTGGCGGTAAATTTGAACGGATTTCACGTAGTACTCTATACTACCCCTTCAAGATGGACCCTGCAAGCATTGATTCCTTCTTTGTCAAGTGTACGCGGGACAATAACGACGCTACAAACAAGGTTCGCGAGGCCGTTCTCGGCATACTTTTGAAGCTTGATGCCAGCTACATTGAACACATTGACTACGGTGAAAAGTGGTCAATTGTTTCAAGTGCCTGGTTGCAAGCGCTAAAGGACATTGCCATCACTAGTGAGGTTCCACCATACACCTCCATCACCACGGAAACAAAGGCGGGGCGTGGCTACAACTATGACATTGAAGTAAACTACTTCAATGCTGGCGTGCCCGTGGCAGTTCGGCACGTTGAGTTCAAGTACGGCTGTAAGAAGATTGACAAGCTTCCCCAGTTTCTTTCGCTCCAGGCAAAGTTTCCCATGTTCTCAAAGACTTACGATGTGTACTTCTACGAGTCCTTTCTTGACGCGTATCTGGCATGCGACGATGAGCTAGCCAAGATGGCAAAGCCGAGCCTTGATGAGTACGTGAAGATGGTAACGGCAACATCTTCTACGCACCCCTTCTTTGCTACGCTGAAGTTGCGTGAAACAATCAATAAGGTAGCAAAGGCATCTGTTGTAAACAAGTCTATTCGCTCCTACCTCGACAGTTATGGAGCAACGCTCAACATGGCTAGTTTCCATGAAAAGGTAAAGACGTCACAGACTGGTAAGCTTTACCTTTTGTGGCAAAACGGTGTCTTTCACCATGACTCTATTGCTCTAGACGGGCTCGAGCAACTTGCTCTATCTGGCATTAAAAATGGAAATGTTCTCATGGTCAAGTCAGGGAATACAACCTATAAGCTTCTTTTGCGCTGGCGCAATCACAAGGGCATTCTCAATCCGGCTTGGCAAATCTCTTTGGACCGCTGCTAAAATTGAAGAAAGCCTAATGCTCTTCTTTTTTTACACACCATGGCGCTCACAATCAAAAACTACCGCGAGTTTCACAAGAGCATTCCCATCTTCTTCAAGAATCTGAAGTCGCTCAATGGTGAAACTCTCTATTCTTGGGAGGTGAAGCCAGCCGAGTATGAAGACGGTTACCCACCCGAGGCACTTGTCTATATTGCGTGTACAACGCGCTACAACTCCATTGAGCACGGTGTAAAGCACGTCACGCGCTTTTGCTATGCCGACGAAAATGGCTTTCGCATTGAGAATGTCTATACGCCGACAGAGTTTGCCGAGCGCATTGACATATGGCTGGAGGAGGCTCGCAAGACAATGTGGAATGCGTCAAACAATTAAAAAAATTGAAGCGGGCAGAACCCCTATTTTTCGTACCAATCAAGAAGCAATCAAGCAATCAAAGCAATCAAAGCAAAAGATGTGCACGTTCTCCAAGAAGACCTTCAACTCGGAAGAGTTGCGCGAGCTGCACCTCGAGACCCCGAATGACGTGGAGGCAAAGCTTTCCAAGCGACTCTCGCCAGAAGCAACCACGGACGCGCTCAAGCTCAAGGAGCTCATGCAGCGCTTCCCTTCCGGACTCTTTCACGTGACAGACCACGCACGGCGTCTGTACTACAAGGTCGAGGTGAATGACGTCGGTATAGACCGGGCCCCAGTCATCTACTATTTCGCGGATGACGGCAGGTCCTTCCCCTGTGGTTACTTCCCCCGTCCGTTCAAGATTGAACTCACAACCGTCACCTCTCACCGCATTACGAAGGACGTCACGCACTTCTTCAACTAAAGACAAAAATTGAAGTAGGTTTACACCTATTTTTTAGCACAAACTCAAAGGCAGAATGAGCTCTATTGACATCAACACGCAGTTAGAGGCTTTCCTTCCGTCCATGAATGATTTTGAGCGTATGTGCGACGAGTCTGATATGTATGATGACGTGTCCTATAGTGAATTCCTCAACTGGAACAAGAACAAGATTAGTCAGCTTGAGCCTAACTATCGTAACTGGCTTGTTGCACTTATGAAGATGATTAGAAGCGATCACGTTACACTCATGGACAAGGAGGGGTGTGTAATGTGGCAGGCGGATGGCTTCTTCTTTGATAACAATGGAAAGCTGTGCATTACGCACGGTCGATAAAAGTTAGAAAAATTGAAGGGTGACACCTTCCTTTTTTTAGTATCTCCCCCAAGTCTTCATACTTTAAAGATGTCTGCTATCACTGCCGAGACGATTGCCAACCTGCGCGCCGAGTTCGAGGAGCGTATTCGGATTCTTTCAATGTATGTGACTCAGCTTGAAACGGCTGCAGCTGCAAAGCCCGCTGAGCATGCTGAGCCTGTGAAGCCCGCTACTGTGCTTATTGGCTCAAAGTTCAAGTGGATCTCAGCCTCCAATCCCACAACCTACCGCGTTGCCATCATGACGGCAAAGGGTCTGCTCCAGGTCAAGTCCGTTGTTGAGGGCGCTGTTGACTGTGATACGTCGCGCACAATCGGTGGAGGAGGACCGCTCATCAAGACGATGTTTGCTGATGAGGCAACATGGCGCGCCTCATTGCCTCAGGGGGGTAACGTCACGCTTTCACTGCCTACAGACCCTAAGCCTAATCACACAATCTTTACGCCGGGCATGTCCGACGTGGAGAAGGTGGATGCCTTGCGCAAGCGCTACAAGATCTGGCATTGTGTCATGAAGCATCAATCATACCAAGAGCACCTTGATGGGGCAACTGCACGGCTCAACGCGTTTCGCGCCACCATGAACAAGTTCACCAATGATCAGTTGATTGAACAAAATATCGTGAAGATGAATCGCGGCCTCATGCGCCTTCTTAGCACGTATACTTACTACCGCAATGTTGTGGCATCAGCAGGGGATAATGCACGCATGCCGCGCATCCGCTACGGTGCCAGTGGCACGGGCTCAGTGTGTGTGAACATCAATGAGAAGCCACATTATATTACCACCTTTGAGGGTAAGATTGCTGCCATCCCTATCTCTGACCGGTGGGGCGCGGTTAGCTTCTATAAGGACTTTGCCGAGATGGGCAATCCCCCCATCTCTGTTTACTACCGCAAGCGCATCATTCATATTTAATGGGGCTTAAAGCTAAAACATAATCTAAAAAATTGAACCCCCTTTTTTACAAACCTAATTTACCCCAGACAAAGGAAGATGTCTACCGCTAGCTATGCTTACACCGAGAACGGCCACGTCTTTACATTTACGTGCAAGGGCGTGCTAAAGACGCACACATTCTCCCATGATAATACTGTTACACTTCTTTCTTCCACCATTGATGCATTTAGTGCCGAGGAACTGAATGACATGGGCATTTCTCAAAAGATTATTGACGACGACTGGCACAACAGCATTGCAGCGGCGCTCTCAGGTGACATCCACACAAGCTACACTTTCTACTTCATTGACTGCCTGACAGATATAGGTGAAACCACGCGTATCTTGATTGAATCGGCTACTGAGGGCGAACTGCTACGCAATGAATTCAAGAAGCAACATGATGACTACATCAAAGCACATGAGGAGGCTGAACGCAATAAGAGCTGTAGCTTCTGTGGGGACAAGGAAATTGATTGCGGTGGTGACCATAGTAACGTCTAGTACTAAAGTTAAGAACTCCCCATGGATAAGGCCACCTTGTGGCCTTATGTCATTGGAGTGACTTTAACTTTTTGTTCTAGCCATCAGAGCCAAGTACTTAAATTAAGTACTTGGCGGTAGTGAAATGCGAGAGATTGTTTCTAAAGCGCGTCTTTGGCATTAAAAATAAAAATTGAAGGGTTCCAAGCCCTATTTTTTTGTATCAAAGGGCAAAATGACAAGCATTTCGGCCATCTACTCGAAGATTCTCAAGGCAGAGTACGTTATGGAGAACGCCCAGATGCGCCACAAGAATGCCACGGACACCGTGACGTTAATGAAGTATCAGCTTGCTAACGCCGAGGAAGAGCTTCGCAAGGTGGTTGACGCGTGCGCTGACGCTCAGGCGACGCTCTATGAGCTGAACATCGAGCTCCAGAAGGCAGAGGCTTTGGCAACAGCGGCTGCAGTGCCTTCAACGCTTGCACGCCCAGTCGGCACAAAGTACAAGTGGACGCACAAGGACAATCCCGATACGTACCGCGTGGCGATTCAGACCAAGAATGGTGTTCTCCAGGTCAAGTCAGTCACTGACGGCGTAGCAGAGGTTCACGAAACATTCTGCACTTGCGAGCCTTGCTGGGAGTTTAGCCACAGCGCCCCTTGGCGCAAGGGAAGGCCGCTGAAGCAGCAGTTCTTTGCCGACTTGACTGCATGGGACGAAACGCTGCCCTACCGTATGGGCAAGCTAGTGATCACCTCGGCTCCCGTTAGTGACAAAGCGCTGAAGGCACTCTGCATGAAGCCGCTTGCCGCTACCACCGACGCGCTCAAGCTGAAGGAGCTGGAGGAGCGCTTTCCTGGCGGCGTGTTTGTCCTAAGCACGCCGAAGACGCAGTTCGAGATTTCCTACAAGCGTGTAAACGATGAGTTCGACCAGATTTACTACGCCAAGATTAACATGTCGTTCTTTAACTTTAGCGACTATTGCGGTAACATGAAGATTCAGCTGTTGGTTGAGTGGCGCGGGCTCTACATTGACCTGACGCACTTGTTCTAAGAAAACTAAAAATTGAAGGGGGGCGCGCCCATTTTTTTGTAACACAATGACGTATCCTCCTGGCACGAAGCTTTCCTACAATAATGGCTATGACTGCTGCACTGTTTTGACACATGATACTGTTCATGTTACAATGGTGGAAGGAAAAGCATCTCGAGAGCACATGTGGCTTGCTGATTGGCTGATTCTTGCTGATGGAAAGGAGTACATTAATCATACTGCTTCCTACAAACCAGGTACAAAGCTTGGCTATGATGATGGAAAGGAGCGATGCACTGTGCTAACAGCTGGCAATGCTCTTGTTACAATGATTTGGGGTGAGCGCGCGTGGCAACAGATGCCTCTTGCTGATTGGCTCATTCTTGCAAATGGAAAGGAAACAGTTTATAATGAGGTGGTTGAGGCTCAGGCGACTGAGGTCGTCCAACAAACATATCCTACTCATAGAATCCAAACAAAGCTTACGTGGGAATATGAAGACAGTAAGCGGATCGCTATTGTTACGAAACATGGTATTCTCCAGGTAAAGTATGCATGTCGCGACGGCGCGTTTTACACAAAAATCTTGTTTGAAAATGAGATGGCATGGCAAAACTCCTTGCCTAACTATGGTACTGTTACGTATACTACGTATCCCTTGAAACGGTCTTAAAAATGGTCTTAAAAATTGAAGGGCGCTACCGCCTGTTTTTTACTTACAAAAGACATCATGGCTACTATCTGGATTCACCGCGCCATTGCATCGGACATTCTTGTTGACTTTGACTCGCTCGATAATGCCTACGACTTTGCTGTAAATACAGCAAAAAATAGCGGTGATGAATACTACATTAAGACCTCGCGTGAGATTATTCCAGAAACTCTATTCTCAGATGAGGTGTTTGTTGCATCAACTCCATACCTGCAGTTTATGATTACACCCCTTGGAACAATTCCTTCACCAAACTGGAATTCACGGGGGTTTGTAAAGGTGTCTTCAGATACAGCGGGAACTCTAAAGAATGAGTTGGAGCCTGATGGCTTTGAGCCTTATGAGGCAGAGATGGTCTGGCAAAAGAATGTGAAGACAAAGGAAATGCTTGATACTGAGCTTGATGACTATATGAAGGATTGGCAGAATATTAGCCTTCATGCACTAAGTATTAACTAAGAAACAACGGCAAGTGTATTTGCCCCGCTTTTTTCTTATGTCTTAGTAATGGATGAAGCACAGGAAACAATAAGTTGGAATGATTCATTAGAAAAATTAATTGCGGATGAAGCCGAGCGATGTACAGGCCTTGCATGGCTACATACCGAGTGTGAGCGTTGCTTCTCATCGCGCACAACATGGATTGCTCTTCCTGTAATCATCTTTAGTACCGTTAATGGATTTCTCTCCGGAAGTTCTCAGATAATTTTCACAAGTGCCACAAGTTCATCCATTGGCATAGGGGCAGTTAGCCTTTTTACAGGCGTGCTTTCAACAATAGGGTCTTATTTTGCCTGGGCAAAGCGAACAGAGGCACACCGAATTTCCGCAATTCAATACCAGAAATTATCGCGTTTTCTTGCCATCGAATTAACGCTTCCTAAGAAGGAGCGAATTCAAGCCAAGGATATACTAAAGGTTATGAGGGACCAGATGGAGCGTCTTATCGAAATTTCACCTGCAATTCCTGAATTTATAATCGAGAAATACAAGAAGGAATTTAAAGACATTAAGGACGTTTCACACCCCGATGTAATCAAAGGACTACAAAAGGTTATTATTAATAAGGATACACTTGAAGCAATTGTAGAAGAGCATTCTAAAAATGTAGTTGTTAGAGCGGCATCAGCAATGCCAGTAAAAGTTACACTGCATTAACGGCAACGTCTAAAGACCAGTACACAAAATACATACAATGAGATTATTTAACTTAGATTTACACATTTCAGTAATTGCTGATGTTCAAGCTATATGTAAACAGCTATATGGTGATAAAGTTAAAATAACAAATTGGTCAATATCTGGACATAATTGGGTTATGAATAAAGTGGATAGACATGTAGAAGTAATTAACCAATCAACATGGACAGATATTGATAGCATGATGATAGAGCGTTTTCAAGAAGTCTATGATTCATATTTAAAAACCTTCGATGGATTTATTGTAACGCATACACCAATATTTGCTCTTCTTTATGAAAAATATGGAAAACCAATTATTCTTGTAAATTCATGTCGGTATGACCAGCCCTATTGTTTTAAAGTTGAAGATGTACATGATAAAATTAATATGCTTTCTAATTCTTTAAAGCGGATGTATGACTCTAAACAACTTATTATTGTATCAAATAATGCCGCTGATTATCGATATCTATATAGAGGCACGGGTATAGTATCAACAGTTATTCCATCTCTTTGTATCTACACAGAAGCAAAATATTTGCCATCTAAGCCCGAATTTACACTCTTTGGAAATCGCGCCAGTTTTCCTATAAGTCCGATTCTTGTAGAAAAACCTACATCTGGCTATAAATGGTCTGAATTATTCTCCTATAGAGGCATTGTACATTCTCCATACGAAATGAGCACAATGAGTATTTTTGAGCAATTTTGGGCAGGCGTTCCCCTATTTTTTCCGAGTAAGCGTTTCTATAAAGAATGTATATACGCTGGTACAATGTCATTCATTTCATGCTACGGAGATGGTAGTATTACTGAAGAGGAGCTTGATGCATGGCTTGATAGAGCTGATTTTTATATATATCCATTTATTAATTATTATGATTCATATAAGGATTGTATTGAAATGTTAGAGAATTTTGATGATATAAACTATGAAAAACGAAATACATGGCTAGAGGAAAATCGTAAATTAGCTCTAAATGAATGGTCAAAAATATTAAATCCTATTATTATTTAGATAATAGATGTCCTGGTACTCAAGTCTTACGCTATCCCCTTTAAATCCCCCGCCCTATGTTTTTGGACCAGTATGGACTGTACTGTATATAATGATTGCCTACAGCTTTTATACTTATACTCAGCACAGACCTACAACAATAGGATTAGTAGCTTTCGTAATTCATATGATAAGTAATTTTGTCTGGTCCCCCCTTTTCTTTGTTTTACGTAACCCGACTGCAGCGCTTGTTGATATTGTAGTAATGATTATTACGCTTGTATGGGTATTATATGAATTTAGAAAGCGCTCTAAACTAGCCTTTTGGCTTCTTGTTCCGTATTTTCTATGGGTGTCTTTCGCTACATACCTTAATGCATATATTGTCTTAAACAACTAATAAAAATTGAATGTTTCCGTGTGAGCACACACAACAGACAAGACAATGTATACATCTAATATCTATAATGACTCGCAAACCTGTAGTATTTTAGACGCTCCTGTAAAGGGTGATCCGTTTTATATGTATCCTCTTCTAGTAACTGCAGCCCTGCCCTATCTTGCTGCACTACCCATTCTTCTGAAGCCTTTGAATCCATTTCAAAAGATTTATCTAACTACTATGCTTGTTTCAACTACACTCGGACTTCTATGGCATTACCTATGGGAGCCAGAGGGTTATCTCATGTTTGCCAATTCTTATGCCGCCTTTTGTTGGTTTCTATTGGATGTACTGTGGTCTAAACTTCTTAATAAAAAATACATTATTATTTATAACATTGACATCTTTGCTCTTTATTGTCTTGTAAATATATTTGCTACAAAACAAACATTTAGTTATATTGTGTATCATTCTATCTGGCATGTGTTATTTGCTATGAAAGCTATGTATGTGTCATATCTTATTTGGAAGTATGATAACATCTAGTACTACCGTGTTGTGCTAAAGTTAAGTACCCCCTAAAAGGGGGTACTTAATATTGCCTACAACCCTATGATGGCAAGTATGCTACAGCAAAGTACCCCCCATGGGGGGTACTTAACTTTGGCACTTGCCGTTACAGCTTATCCGCGTTGATTAACTCTTTTTGAAATAAACTTTCCCAATAAGAATGTCATGTCCGTGCCTAATACCCCAAGCCGATTTTCCAGGAACTGCCGAATGGGGTCCACTTCTTTGGTGTCTTTTACACGGACTTGCAGAGCGTGCCGGCTCACCTACAACTCCGATGTTTCTAGAGGATGAGCGACGGGCATGGCTCAATATTTTTAAAGAAACCGGTGAAATGATTCCGTGCCCGACATGTAAATCTCATTATCAGGAGTATTTAAAAGCAAATCCTATTATTGCCTTAAAGACTCTTCCTCATACTGAACGGAAAGATTGGGTGCGTCGCTGGTTTTGGAAACTTCATAATTCAGTTAATATACGGTTAGGAAAACCGGAATTTTCTTATGATGATTTATTAACAAGTTATAAGTCCGTGAAATTTCATGAGTGGCTAACACGCCTTGATGCACCTATACGAACGGCTATTAAACTAACTGGAACCCAATTACTTAAATATACGGAATGGAAGCGACGTTTCACAATGATGTTATCTATTTTTGGAATTTAACAAATACCCGGTAACAAATACATCTAACAAATAGTATGAAGCATTATTCAAAGAAATTTACACGGCGTAAAAGAAGAAAACAAAAGGGTGGGTCAAATAGTATGGACGGAATTAAATTTACAAAAACCCTTCCCGTATATTTTCACGGTAAAGCAATTGACGGAAGCCTTCTTAAAAAGGAAGACACACGTGAACAGCCACGTATTGACTGGATTACAAATCCGTCACCCAACTCTTTTTACACTTATATCTGTTTTGACCCAGATGCCACTGTTCCAAGTTGGATACATATGATGATTGTGAATTGTACTGAGGCGTCGCTTTACTCTGGTGAAGCTACATTTGAGTGGTCGCCACCGGCTCCACTAAAAGGCACTCATAGATACATTTTTGGTGTGTTTCAGCATGAGTTCCCAATCGATACACGTGGAATGAAAGATAGAGGTTACTTCAATATGAATGATTTTATTGTGAAACACGGACTAACGCCACTTGCAGGTGCTAGTATGAAGGTTTCGGCAAGCTAGTTAATCTAAATTTGAACGTACATGAGTGTCTACGACTACTACGCAATGACAGATGTATTAATAGAAACGCCCTATAAGAGTAAAGCAGATACATTAAATCTAGAGCAACGTACTGCTCTTGAGGCGATTCTTGCCGGTGAATCTATCTTCCTAACCGGTCCAGGTGGCTCCGGAAAATCCTATTTACTTGATGTCCTTCAGCAGGAATTCAAGCAACTGGGAAAGACAATTGCCATTACAGCCCTAACAGGATGTGCCGCTCTTCTTCTTGGCCCACATGCAAAGACTGTTCACTCTTGGGCAGGTGTAGGACTAGGAAAGGGTAGTGTGAATGAAATTGTGAATTCTATTGTCATGAATGGGCGTAAAAAGAAGAATTGGAAGGTCGACTGTCTTGTTATTGACGAGGTTTCTATGCTTACACCCCAACTTCTAGAGTTGCTAGATGAAGTTGGACGCCGTGTCCGAAAAGGCAACTATACAAAGCCTTTTGGAGGTCTTCAGCTAGTATTTGTAGGCGACTTCTACCAACTTCCTCCCATTTGTAATGGTACACAGTGTTTTGCCTTTCAGTCAAAGGTCTGGTCGCAAGTTGTATCGAAAACAGTGTCACTATCAATGATTTACAGACAGTCTGATACAACTTTTCAGAAGATTCTAAATGAGGCACGAACCGGGAACCTTTCAGACGAATCTCTAAATGTTCTAAAAAGCCGGATGAATTTGCCATGGAAGAAATTGCCTGTTCGTCCTACTCTTCTCTTTACGCGAAATGCCGATGTTTCAGCAATTAACAAAAGTCACTTTGACAAATTGGAGGGCGAAACACACACATTTAATGTGAACATGCATAACGAAGCGGAGGGTGGAACTCTTGATGGCTGGGTCCAGAAAAAAGGGAAGAAAGTAGCTCCTGTTGAATCATCTTTTGCCGGTTGGTCAGAAAAGGATGCCCCCTATGAGCCTACAGTAAGTCTAAAGGTTGGGGCGCAGGTTATGTTGACTGTGAATTTAGACCAGGAAGCTGGGCGAATTAATGGAAGTCGTGGAGTAATTACTGAATTTGTAGATGGAATTCCTTGCGTTCAATTTGTTGGATGTAATTACTCTGTGAAAATTCGTAGGCACACTTGGAAAATGGAGGATGGAACAATTCGCGAACAAATTCCTCTTAAACTGGCCTATGCCTTAACAATTCACAAGGCCCAGGGAGCCTCTCTAGATTCAGCTTTTGTAGATATTGGTTCATCCACCTTTGAATACGGGCAAGCGTACGTGGCACTTTCACGGGTGCGGAGTCTGGAAGCGCTGTTTGTGTACGATGTTGACCCATCCGCTTTTAAGGTGAATCCAATTGTAAAAGAGTTTTATGAGTCATAATGGCAACACTCCTTAAATAAAAATTGCGGGGGCATATCACTTTACATTTTTTACCCCGCCCCTTTCTTTCTCCATTCAAAGTACATTCTCCGGATGGACACTCCTATTACTAATCCGGTTGTCCCTTCATCACGCTCTACGTCACAAAAGGCAAAAGTTAACGCAAATGCTGATGCACGTATCGCTGGAGGCTCGCCAACAATTACTCCGCGGTCCCGCAAAACGTCAGTTGGGAAGGTAGATGAGCTTCCTCCAGTGCTTCTTATGACGGAGGACTTGAGTGGAGCTCCAATTGTTCGCTTACCCGAGCCACTGCTAGATCCGAGTGAGGACCGTTTTGTGATTTTCCCAATCAGGTATCCAGACATTTGGGCAAAGTACAAGCAACACATGTCGGTGTTTTGGACTCCTGAGGAGATTGACCTTTCAAAGGATGTGAGCCATTGGGAGCGTCTTAATGACAACGAGCGCCATTTCATCAAGCATATCTTAGGCTTCTTTGCCGGATCTGATGGCATTGTTATGGAGAATCTTGCTGTTCGGTTTACTCGTGAGGTTCAGATTCCAGAGGCGAAATTCTTCTATGGTTGCCAGAACCTACTAGAGGCTGTCCATTCAGAAACGTATTCGCTACTGATTGATACATATATTACGGACCCGACGGAGAAGTCGGACCTGCTACGGGCGATTAAGACGATTCCGTGTGTAGAGAAGAAGGCAAAGTGGGCGCTTGAGTGGATTGATAATAAGGATGCCGATTTTGGGACGCGTCTTATTGGCTTCGCTGCAGTAGAGGGAATCTTCTTCTCAGGGGCGTTTTGTGCCATCTTTTGGCTGAAACAGCGTGGCATTATGCCTGGGCTAACACTATCGAATGAATTTATCGCGCGTGACGAGGGGATTCACACAGACTTTGCCTGTCTGCTGTATTCCAAGATTACAAACCGCCTTACGAAGCAGAAGGCGCACAAGATTATTCGCGAGGCAGTGAAGATTGAGAAGCAGTTTATCACAAAGTCACTACCATGTGAGCTCATTGGAATGAACGCTGACCTCATGAAGCAGTATATCGAGTTTGTTGCTGACCGGCTAGCGCTCCAGCTTGGCTACCCGAAGATTTACAGCGCTACGAACCCCTTTGATTTTATGGAGCGGATTTCACTAGAAAATAAGGATAACTTCTTTGAGAAGCGCGTATCGACGTATGCAAAGGGATCAGTAGGTAAGGTGCGCGCGGAAATGGCATTCGCTACGGATACGGCGTTTTAAGGCGTGGCTTTATTCGAAAGTAGCATATTTTTAGTAAAATTGAAGGGGGTGTGTTAGTTGAGGTAAGTAACATAATGGATTTTACCCCTAAGTTTAGTGTTCCAAATAAGTCCGCGAAGCTTAAGAAGGTATATCAAAATATTAAAGATACAAATAGCTACTGGCGTACTGAAAAGCGCACATGGCAGCCACTGACCGACTATCAGTACAGTAAGGATCGCCATGAAGTAGGAGATAAAGTTATGGTAATCTATCTTGACACAGGTAAGGAGTTTGAGGCTACTATTATTAATATTATTGAGTATGATACGGCTGCAAAAACTCTTGGTGACTATAATAAAAGTAATACACATATGGGTGCTCCATTAACCGTGGTTCTTGATCTTCTTAAACACTAAAACAAATCTAAATGCTGTAAAAATATCTATTTAAAATTCCTGTGAATGTATTATATATCTTCTCGGTATAATGATAACAACCCAGAATCCAATCCATATTTTTGAACCCCGTGCGCAACCGGCTGATGTAAAGGAGGAGGTTTTAAAGTATCAGCTATGCTCTATGTGTTTATGGTGTTGTTTTATGTTTTAGAAGTTAAGTCGAAAAGTGAGCATTTAAATCTGCAGATATTTTCCAAAATTTACATGGTTCATTTACCTCAATACTATTTAAAAAATTACTCCATACATTTTTGAGAGCACACACAAAAAATATTTTAGTTTTGTCTTTACTTAATCTAACTTCACAGGGCATACCACAATTGCATAGAGGTCTATCTACAATTTCTTCTTGAGGTATTTTATCGATTGGTGTACTCATCGTTATTGTTCCTGGAATTCTATTTGGTTTGCACAATTCTTTAGCATCATCCATAATTTTATCAAGTGAATCTCTGGTATATTTACCACCTCTAACTCTATACCACTCATTACCAGTTCCATATTCGTGATTAACTCGTCGCTCATAGAAAATCCTTTCTGTAAATCTATTTTCAATAAAAAGATTATCTCCCCATATTCCCCATTGATCTATAGCTGTTTGAATATTATTTAATGTTCCATTTTTTACAGCAGAGTTATAATTATAAAAAGATTGATTATCATTTAATTTATATAATCCAATCAATTTTCTTGGAATATGTGCATGTGTATTTTTTCCACCACGTCCACGAATATGTTGTGTTAATCTTTTATATAAGTTAATTGTTTCTCCAACATATATAAAATTATCATTACATTCACATATATATATCCAATGTACCATTATAATATATAGTAAAAATATACTTAAGTGTCTCTTTAAAATACATATCAGTATTAAATAAACACTACTAATCAGAATCATATGACTCACAATCTGAATCTAATGTATAGCCTTTAGAATCTGTTTTGGCATAACAATCTGACGAGTAATGACCCTGACGACCACAGCGATAGCATGCTCCCGTTTTCTTAGTTTTTCTATTCTTTTCCTTACATGATTTTTCATGAATACCACACCCAAATTCAGTTGTGAATGTTCTGTCACAATACTCACATCCCCATGTATCAGCATGAGCTTCGTATTCTATCTTGTTTCCAGAAGCATCTTTATTAGCATAACAATCTTTTACCCAATGCCCCTTTCTTCCACATTGAGTACACAAATCTTTTGCACCCCAAATTTCCATCTTTAAAGCATCCATGTGAAATTCACTCAACTCAACTTCAACATACGATCCACCACGAACCTTATCAATTCCATATTTAGACATATACATTTTTGTAATTTTATCCTCTTCAAAGGGGGATACATTTACAATTGTCTTTTCAAGTGAAATCGGTCTATATTTTTTAGTCCAAACTGAGCCGCTTCCATTTAAATGCTCTTGAAACCGTTTTATAACATTTGAACTCTTACCGACATAATATCTGCCACCTTCACAGCGAAGAACGTAGATATTTGTAGACATTGGTAGTGCTTAACACTATAATCTTAAGCATTAATATCAATTTTATAAAAATTGAAAACATTATTTATACACTAGAACTGTATAAATAATGTTTATTCTTATACTTTGCCTAGTGTATACAGTATTTGCTAAAAAAGTACTATCCCCAGTGTCAGCTAGTTCAGATGATGTCCCACATGGGTATTCTCGTACATATCTACGTGGCTTGAAAAGGGTTGAGAATGAAAGGATACAAGCTGAATTCATTAATAGGGGAATTACATACATAGAGCATTCTGTATTTACTGCAGCAAAAAAGGGGTTGCTAAGCTTTACAACACGTCCATTTCAGGATTGTGAAATAGATATTTATGATCCGAGTAAATTAGAGGCATATGGAGATGATAAGGCAGTTTGTGAAAATATTGTAAATGGAATAAAAGCATTGGTTTCTGAACGCTTTCCAGATAGTAAAATTCTGTATGACACTAATACAAGACAATATACACTAAAATGGGATTAAAGTCTCTGTTTGAATTTACACTAAGTCTAATATAAACTTATAAAAATTGATACTATACCTCGGAGATTAGCAAGTAATGTCTGATACAGCCATCTTTGTAGGTGTTCTTATAGTATTATCATGTCTTGCTGGACTATGTATATGTATTAGGATGCGCCGATTTATTGCAGAAGTTCGTGATGCATATGAAGGTGTTTAGAACAATTAGCATTAAAAATGCTAATTTGCCGCCAAGATATCCTCATTTAAACTAGTGTTTTTTTAAACTGAAATTTTTAAAAATTGAAGTAACACAAGTTAGTTGTCTAAGTTACACAAAGAATGTCTGAAGTAAAGGCAAAGAAGAAGGCAATCCCGAAGGTAATAAAGGATTTGTGCTGGAGTAAATATGTAGGAGATACTATTGGAAAGACTCCTTGTATGTGTTGTGAAACAAATGAAATTAAAATGAATAACTTTCAGTGTGGTCATGTTATTGCAGAAGCAAATGGTGGCACGACTACAGTTGATAATCTACGACCTATTTGTAAAGCGTGTAATGTATCTATGGGTACTGAAAATTTGAATGAGTTTAAGATAAGATGTGGATTTAACAGAGGTTCAGCCCCAGCTCCAGCTCAAGCTCCAGCCCCAGCTCCAGCTCCAGTTGCTCTAGATGAAGTTGTTAACTGGTCGCCTGGTATGTTTCGTGGAATTGTAAAAATGCCAAAATATATCAAGTGGCAGCCAGGTACAAACTCACTTCATATGGGGCAAGAGGTGCAACAGTATGGATATGTCTATAATAAAGCTACAAGTACATATGAACGAAAATAATATTATTTGGTGCCGGATTTGAAATGAGCATACCCTAAAATTGAACAGTTGCTCATCACTTCCTTTTATCAAGATGAATTTCCCTATGTCCAAGAAGGACCTGCAGCAACTAAAAACCACTATGGATGCCCAAAAACACAAGCATGAAATTCAGGCTATTGTTTATGACATATGTTTCCGAATTGCTGAGGCTGCTAGTAAATCTTCAAATGAAACACGGTATATTATTGATATGGATAAGGAATCGGTAACTACTACACTACATGTTTATGAAGTACTTATTGGACTCCGTGAGAAATTTCCCGATAGCTACATTGAATACTGTAGCATGGTTCCTGGGGTTCACGACGGGAAATTGTATGATATCTGCCGTATTAAGCCAGAGCACATGGATCGTGTAAATTTGGATGTAATAAAAGATATGATTGTTGTTGATTGGTCTTAAGGGCAAGTGCCAAATTTAAGTACTCCTACAGGAGTGCTTAAATGTAGCATACTTGCCTACAACATCGTAACGTGTCAAACACGTCTATAAATCCAACAACTGGATGAATTTGACCAAGACATCGGAATTACACAGGCAGTTTCTAGTGTGGCAAATTGTGTCTCAGAAAGGGCAAGTTGTCGTGAGCAAATTATAATTGCTCCAGGCTCTAACTCCTGTAGGCGTTGAGCAATTGATGCCTGTGTTTCTGGGTTAAAACATAGGTTCGAAATAAAAACCCACGATGCTTCACGTAATACTACTGATGGCTCTAAAAAACTCTGGCCCATTAAATGTATTCGGCGCTGTAACGAAGTTGAATGTAATTTGCCAACTGCATGCACAGCAAGTCGTGCCCGCTCAGGGATAATTTCAAATCCGTAGCACTCAAACTCAGGACATAAGGTAGCTATTCCTACAACCACTTTTCCGACCCCACTTCCAAGGTCATAGAATTTTCTACGATTTTGTGGGCACTTTACAACTGGTAAATATATTTTAAATTTTTCATAAAGAGCTTTTATACCGGCTAGCGATACTTCACCATAGGTTGTTCCGCTCTCGGGAACAGTAATTGTATTAAGGTCAAACCCACTTATGCTGTTATAAATACTCATTGTATCATGAAAACCCCGTACGCCGGTTACATGACGTGTTTTTGCCCTTTTATTTGATATACTTTTTCGGGTTGATTGACCCGAACCCTTCATACTTAACGTGTATAAGAGAAAGGGGTTTAGCTTAGCGCGAGTGAATTTAATAAAATTGAAACTTATAATGTTTTACTAGATTTTAACAAAATGCCTTTTACTCCAATGAAACGTAGTGAACTAAATAATTTGAAAGCAAGTACGGAAGAAAAGAACCGTCGTAATCGTGTTGAGGGATTTATTGGTGAGATTTACACTCGGGCAGTAGCATTGGCAAAAATAGGAGCAGTAACATCATATAACCATCCTATTCCTGTTACAAAGTATCCCCTGGCTTCTGGCAGAACTCAAATCATTTATGATGACTTCTATCGGCTCAACATGGCTGAGATTCTAAAGGGACTTCAAGAGCTCTTTCCTGATTCAAAGGTTAAACATGCAGTTCTTTCACAGGGTGCTGATGGAAAGTTACATGATATCTCATGTCTAACTGACACTATGCTACCAGCAATGATTCAGGCTCTTGACCAGTCATATATTGTTGTTGATTGGACTTAAGACTGTAATAAAATTGAACTACGTGGATTTTTTCTATAAAGTATAGAAAATGCCTTCTAAGAACGGAATGCAGCGTGCAATGTACAAGGGTATTCCTGTTTGGATGAACGATGCAGGCGAGATGTTTCTTTATGATACAAGTGAGCCCTTTCTCAAGATTGGTAATAATAAGGGACTTATTCACAATTGGCGTGAAATCCTTAATGCACACATGCTTGGATACCGCGCCGCCGCCGAGCCTCGTCTACGCGCTCAGAAAAAGTGAAGGGGTCGGCACTGTACAACTAGTTACAAGAATTATGGAGCCACCGTCTGTCACTCCTGAGCAGATTCTCGCGTACGGTACTAAGAAAACACGTCCTCTTCTACTAGACAAGAACGTGGTTGCATATTTTGGAAATGTATTTAGATTACAAAGAACAAATAAGAATCCGCCGCCGTCTTCAAGCGTTCCCCGTAGAAGTCCGTCCGTAAAGCCCTAACTTGTACTGCATGCGCTCATAATCACTCTTAAATGTCTTCACGCGGTTAGAAGCGATGTTTGCTGGTAAGGTATCATATACCTGTTTTGCTACATAAACAGTATTTGCTGCTGTTTGAAATGCCGGCGAGTTAAAAATAAATTCAGGTGGTCCTAAGTTTACCTGGCATGCTCTTGTGTTCTCTCCACTCATACTAACAGTTCCTATGATTTTTCAGGAGATGTCCAGTTTGAATTTGGATATCGTTGTGTATGAAGTTGTTGCCCTGCTCTATAGTCAACTGCCTCAGCACTATCAATAAAATTATAGTAGATGGGAGGTATTTTTGCTTGGGAATACTGTGTACTTACATTGCTATTAAAATAGTAAATTCGTTCAAAAGTGTTCCATTGAGATAAATATGTTTGAAAGAGCCCTTGGCTAAGTCCTGTAAATCCACTTAAATCAAAACAGGGCATCTAATAGAGGTATGAGTAAAGTAAATGATGGAGATAATTTTAAATTACGTATAGGAAAAGGTAGCCGGGCAACCATTAACGTAGAAGTCGTTATTAGTCCTCAAGCAATTAGACAGGGTCTTAGTGGTCGCCCACCACTTTCCAGTGGAAATGGAATGCTTTTTATCTTTCCGGAAATTGCTAAACAATCTATGTGGATGCCTGATATGAAATTCGCTCTAGACATCATATGGCTAGATGAGAATATGTGTGTTGTACATATAACAAAAGGCTGTGAGCCATGTGCTTCAAGAGCTACATGCCCATCGTATAGTTCGAAATATCGTGTGAAATATGCTATTGAATTGAAGGGTGGTGATGCCGATGCCTACGGATTTGAAATTGGAAAGAATCTTTTTGTTATTTAGCAATTGCCGTTACGAGCGACGTGTCTTTCTTTTTTTACTTTTTTTGGATTTTCTTGAGCCACCCGACTGGGTTTCTGTTAGGACCTTATATATCTCTGGATTTTTGCTAATATTAATGGGTGTGGCACCACGGTTTGTTGTTGCATCGACGTTGGCTCCCGCCTTAACTAGCGCGCGCACGACATCCACGTGACCCGACTTCACGGCGGCGTAAAGAGGGGTGCTGCCGTCGTTCATCTCTGCATCGACATCGGCACCTGCCTCGAGCAGTTCGCGCACGGCGTCGGTGTGGCCGCTCTCTGCAGCGAAGTAAAGGGCCGTTTTATCTACGATATTTTTTGTATTGACTTTTGCTCCCGCTGCAAGTAGTGCACGTATGGCATCCATGTAGCCATGCGACGCGGCGCCTTGAAGGGGCGTTAAGCCGACATCCGGCGTCGCCACATTTACATTTGCTTCTGCATCGAGTAGGGCTTTTACAATATGAATGTGACCCCTTACCGTAGCTTGTAAAAGGGGTGTAACACCCTCATTATCAACTGCATCGACATTTGCTCCTGCCTTGATTAGTGCGTCCACGGCATCAGTGTACTCAGTAGTATGAGAGTGCGTAGCAAGGTGAAGAGGAGTTTGGCCAATTATATTTTTTACGTTAACTTTTGCTCCTGCATTGATAAGAGCGCGTATGATATTTATATCAATATCTTTACGAAAATTTGCATCAGGCAAGGGTGAATATTTTATACCTGATTTAAAAGCCCATAATATTGGCGGGGCAGGAGAAAGTTGATAGACACCGGGAATTTCAATAGGTTTATTCACATCTACACCATTTTCAATTAAACGCTGTACCTCTGTAAAATTATTAGTATTAATAGCAATCATAAGTTTTTTAGAACGAGTATGCTCGTGTTTTAATGGGCTAAATGCATTAATTAGTCTGCCTAGACCTTCTCTCTTAAAATGAGGTTTACTTTTGGGTCTGGTACTTAATAAGGGTTCATTACTCATTCTACATTATATGTGGTAAAAAATTCATATAAGATCTAGATAGCGTTAATAACTAATTTACTAGTTCATTTATACCCTCAATTAAAAAGGAAAACCCAAATCCACCCATAACAATAACACCGATTCCCATTAATACAATTCCTCCAATTTCTTTAGTAGAATTTTTATTAGCAGATTTTTGTTCTCCCTTAAATAATATATAACCTGGTATAAAAAAGAGAAACCCTATTGATAAAAATACAATGAATGATACATTAAACCCAAGACCGAGCCCTAAACCCTGTTTGAAAGAATTCATAATAGAAGCCATAGTGTATGCTGTTAATTATATGTATTTAAAAAATTGATGAGTTAACTTCAGTTAAGTTCAGCGTGCTCAAGATGTTCTGTAACCGGTGTGTGTCAATCCTTGGAAAATACGCTAAGCCCCATCCTACTAATCCATGTCCTCTAGAAAAGGCATTATATTGCGGTGTATGCGCTTGTTATGGGCATACACAGACAGTATGTAACCGGGCGTTCGCTATTTCTCAAAATACAAGTAAGTTGTTTGAAGTCCATTTTCCTAGTAGAGCACAGTGTACCCTTGCATCAATAATCTCAGTTACTGATGCCGACGCTCCTGTGCGCGCAAGTCTTATTGCAAATGGAATTATTCCGATGACATGTCAAGAAAAGGGGAAAAAGATTCAAAGGGACCTTATTGAAAATAGAAAGCGTCTTATTGAATGTTTACATTCACAGGGTAAAACTTTAGTGCTTGTAACGCCAAAAAAGAATTATGATGATTAATTTAAGGCTCTGTATTAGAAATGAAAGGACTCCTTATACGATTTAAAAACCGTACAAAGCGTACAAAGCGTACAAAGCGTACAAAGCGTACACGACGTGTACAGCGTGGTGGAAATCGCTATGAAGGAGCCAGTGTTGTAGGGCCATTAGATCCTACAGAGGATATAGATGGTGCTGTTCCGGTTTTAAGAAGCCTTGTTAATGATGAAAAAATTGAGTAGACGGAATCTTTTTAACAGTAATTAGGAAATGCCACCAAATACTAAGGGAGGAAAACAATACAAGAAGAAGGCAAAGGGTTCAAATGATTCAGCAATGATTACTATTGAACGGCAACCTGATCAGCAAATTGCTCGCGTTCTAAAACCGCTTGGAAATCGCTGTATGAGTTGCTATTGTAATGATTCTCAGATTCGAATTTGTCGCGTACGAGGGAAGATGCGAGGGCGCGAATTTGTTGAAAAGGGGGATGTTGTCTTGATTAGCTTACGGACATTTGAAACTGGCGACCCGGATGATTCAAATGGTGATATTCTGGCAAAGTATCCCCATGATATGATTGGGTCATTGCGAAAGGAAGATGGGATTAATCCTAAGCTATTTATGCAGATTGATGTTTTGGATGGAACACGGGTAGGTGATTTGACAGTTGGGGAAGATGCCTGGGAGTTTGAAGAAACTGGGAAGGTAGAGGAAGAGGAGGAAGTTGATATCGATAAAATCTAATGCTTCAGCATTAAAAATACCTATTGAGTAGAATGCCTAAAACACGGCGCAATAAGAAATATAAACAGAAATCACAAAAGGCTGGCTCTAAACAATACAGGCATGGCGATATAACAAACCTGAATGAAAAACATAATGGACATAATTTTTTTAGAAAATATGGTGCTTCAATTGTTGAACATGAAATTGCAAAAATTCTTAAAAACAACCCTCATCCAAATATTGTAAAAATCTATAATGTTACTGATGAATATATTGATATTGAAGAAGTTACACCATTGTCTGATGATATGGATGAATCTAATAGAGAAGCAATTATTTCAGCAGCAAAATCGGCAAAAAAGCATTTACAAAGCTTAAATATAATGTATATTGATTGGAAACCTGATAATATGGGTATGAGTGATGATGGTAAATATAAATTATTTGATTTTGATACTTCTGGTATAACTAAATCTAATAAAACAAGTTGGAAAATACAGCCAAACCATTATTGGTCTTATAATCAGGCAATAGATGCTGGACGTAAAACCCCTATAGGGATTGATAATTTTGCATTTAGTCTTTCTTTTAAAGACTAAAATCTAGCCTCATATTATGACAAAACGTAAATTAACTGTAACACATTACCCCAATAAACGCCCACGTATCTACACCATACTAAATAAGTTAGCTGCACACTACAAAGGATATTTAACTAGAAATGAAATGGCACGAAAACTATTTCATTTTTATTCCTAAATGTAAAAATTGATTGAATGTATAAAAGCACGGCTAAAACGATTCGACAATGTAACAACTTAACTTTAGCAATACATGGTAGTACTAGACATTACTCCGGTAAATAAAATATAAGACCATACTATAATGATAGATGCTATCCAGCAATATAATATGTATGAAACTAAGAAAAATGAATATGTAAAAGATTTGAAAGAGATAATTATAAATTCAAAAGAAATTTTAGAAGGTAATGTATTTTATGCACATAAGTCCTTAATTGAACTACCAGAATTAAAAGCAAAACAGATAAATTTATTTTGGTGTGGAAAACAGGTTAAGACTAGATTATGTGAGATAGGATTTAATGCCGGTCATTCAGCAATGGTAATGTTACTCGGTATAGAACAAATGCCAATTGATTTTACTATTTTTGATATAAATCAACATAAATACACTGAACCCTGCTATAATTATATTAAATCAAAATTTCCCAGCGTATCATTTGAATTTGTAAAAGGTAATTCAATAAAAACAATGCCAGAATGGATAAATTTACATTCATCATTAATGGAAACATATGATGTAGTACATCTAGATGGAGGGCATTCTGAAGAATGTATATTAAATGATATTAAACATTCAGATATGCTTGTAAAAAAAGGGGGATTAATAATTATAGATGATACAAATGCAAAACATATTAATAATCATGTTAATCGTATACTTTCATCTGGTAAATACAAAGAAATTACAGATATTATAAAAACAACTACCTATTTACATAGAATAATACAGAAAATATAGTTATCTATTGTAGAATGTTCAACTCGAGTAAATTCTGGGAAGATAGATACAGGACTGGAGGTAATTCAGGGGCAGGTTCCTACAATGCCCTTGCTAAATTCAAGGCTTCTGTAATTAATGAATTTATAGAGCGTAACAATATACAATCAATCATTGACTACGGTGTTGGAGATGGCAACCAATTAACATTACTAAATACATCTGGGTTAATTTATTATGGTATAGATGTAAGTCCGACTATAATACGAAAGTGTAAAGATATTTTTAAGAATGATACAAATAAACAGTTTTTCTTAGCCAGTGAATTTGATAAAGATACTAAGGCTGACTTGGTTTTATCTTGTGATGTTATTTATCATCTTATTGAAGAAACTATATATTTTAGTTATATACAATCGTTATTTGATAGTTCTAATAAATATGTAATTATATATGCTAGAGATGAGAATAAAAATCATACAGTACATGTTAAATTCAGAAAATTTACAGATTACATTGAAAATACTTTTAAAACGTTCAAGTTAATTAAGCATATACCTAATAAATTTCCACAGAACCCTATTGGACATAATAATAATGTAACATCTCCAAGTGATTTTTATATCTATGAGAAGATTTAAATTAGAAAGCTTTTTTAAATATACCGTACTAATATAATGTTTTCATTAATAATGCTAAATTATAAAAGACCTGATAATGCTATAAAGATTATTAATACTATTAAAACTTTCAAATATATCGATGAAATAATTGTAAGT